>Ga0068876_10000744_pt1 | contig 26266 bp, 21 predicted proteins | sample NOAtaG_6_FD_66442 | JGI IMG/M metagenome (GOLD analysis project Ga0068876, IMG submission 66442) | Freshwater lake microbial communities from Lake Erie, under a cyanobacterial bloom - NOAA_Erie_Diel5S_2200h metaG | ecosystem: Environmental > Aquatic > Freshwater > Lake | place: USA: Ohio, Lake...
CATCCGCTCTGTCCCCAGCCCGTCGGCACCCGCCCTGCGTTGACAGGTGCCGGTCCCCACCTCAAGGCCAAGCCATGCGATTCGGCATCCTCATCATCGCTTCGGCCCTGCTCTCCACCGCCGCCGGCTTGGCCATCGGCGCCTCCACCGCCAGCGACCACCTCACCCGCAATGTGGTCAAGAATGCCATGTGGTTCGGGTCGTTCACACCCGTCCCGGGCAGGAGCACGAAGAGGTACGACACGTGGACTCAACGCGAGGTTGATGACCCCGACAACTTCCGGATCAGCCACCGACTCTCCTGGTCTACAACGTTCGTCGCCATCGCGGACAGCTTCTATGCGACCGCGCTCATCAGCTACATGGGGCCCTTCCTGAATCGCCCAATCGTGGCTGCTGGCGAGTTGCAGTTCGGGTATCCATTCCGTTCCCACAGCATGAACGTGTTCGTGTTCGAAACCCACATGTTCGACGAAGTGGCCAGCGACGGTGTGCAGGTCGGCCGCCGTCTGGTCCCCACGCGAATCATGCTCGCCGGCTGGCTCGCCAACACCGCTCTCTGCGCCGTCGGCCTGGGCATCCCAATCTTCGCTTTCCAAGCCGTCCGGTCCAAACTCCGCCGCCGCAAGGACGTCTGCACCACCTGCGGCTACAACGTCACGGGGATTCGCGACCGATGCCCGGAATGTGGTCAAGCCCTCTCCTCCCCGAAAACCTGACCGTCGCCCGCACCCACCTAACAGCCCATCGCAACCGCCGAGCAACCGCACTCGCCGATCCGAGAATCCACCATGCGATACGGAGTCCTCATCGCCGCGGCCGCTGCACTCTCAACCGCCGCCGGTCTGGCCATGGGGGGCCTCACCTCGCGCGACCGCCTCGCCGCCGACCTCAAGCGCAGCTCGAGCATGCTTGACCCGACGATTCCCGTCCAGGGCAGCCGAGCGCACATCCTCGATCCGACCATCAACTCTCAAGCGGACCTGCCCAACTCCCTTCTGTTCAGCCACCGCCTGTCCTGGTGTGCCACCTTCCTCGGTGCTGCCGACGGTCGCTACGCGAAGGTTGAAGTGTCTGGATCCTCTGGTAATCTTCTCCGCGCGATCCTCAGCGGCGGCGAACTGCAAGTCGGGTTCCCCTTTCGATCACACGCCATGAATCTGGTCGTGTTCGCCGAGGACCACAGCCACGAAGTGGTCAGCGGCACCGCTGAGGTCGGCCGTCGGCTGGTCCCCATGAGGATCATGCCCCTCGGTTGGCTGGCCAACACCGCCGTCTTTGCCGTCGCCCTGCTCACGATCAACCTCGCCTACCGAGGCGTCCGGTCCCGGCTACATCCTCGCCAAGTACGCAATGAGAATGGACGCAGCACCACCGCAGTCAGCGACGGCCGCCCGGCTGGTGAGCAGGCCAGCGGCCAGTCGGGGGCCTAATCGATGACCACTGGCACGCAATCCCCGGTCGCTGAGCCGAACGCCGCGCCCGTGCCGGCGAGCCCCGCTCTCGGTCCATGCATCCCCAGCCCGGGCCCCCCTCACCCCGTCGTCGCCCGCAGCGCCGGCAGCAAATCCCGTCCCACCACCGCATCCCACGACAGCCGCTGCGCCAGCGCCTGCCCGCTGGCCAGCAGCTTCGCCCGGTCCGCATCATCCCGGGGCAGCCGCGCGAACAGCTCGTCCGCCGCCGCCGTGCACACGCGGTCCTCAATCGCGTTCCGCTGCGCCGGCGACATGGCCACCAGTTGGTGGATGCGGTGCCCATCGGTCACGCCCGCATCCGGGAAGCCCTCGCCCAGCACCGTGAAGTCGGTCGCAATCACGTTGCGGCAATCGCCCAGACTCTGCCCCAGGTCCTTCAGCCCCGCGTGCACCGCGCCCAAACAGCCCGAGACCGACGAGATCACGCAGATCGCCCCGGCGTGCAGCGGCTCCAGCGGAGAGATGCCATACGGCTCGTACACCGACATGCCCAGTTCCACATCAGTGGCCCGGCGCAGGTCGTCAAAGGTCATCTCCTCCGGGCACGCCCCGCCCAGCCGCGAACGGCCCCAGCCGAACTGGTTCACCAGAATCGGCGTGATCGCCGTCGCCCGGGCCTTCTCACCTTTGACAGGCTCGTGCGCATGCTGCGCAAAGTTCATCATGGTGCGGTAGATGCCCGTCTCCGGGCCGTCCAGGTCGGGCCAGCCCTCGGCGTGCCGTGCCGGCCAGCCGTGGGCCTTGGCCATCGCGTCCACCTGCTCCTGCGAGCGCACCGGGGCCCCGCACGTCAGCAGGATGTACGCCGCGGTCTTGCCCGCTTTGGCCAGGTGCTGCTCAAGCCGGGCGCCCAGCTTCGCGTCGCGCCACAACCCCTTGCTGGGCACCGGCCGCGTCACGTGGGTGATCACATAGTCCGGCACAAAGCCGATCACCTTCTCCAGCCACTGGTTCATCATCCGCCGCGACCGCTGCTTGTCCGCCGGGGTCAGTTTCGCGGCGGGCACGCCGTTGTACACGACGCGCAGCCCGGCCCGGGGCCCGGCGGTCATCTCGCTGGAGAGGAACCGCAACTCCTCGGCGGTCTCCGGGCCCACGGCCATCACCGCGTCCAGCCGGTGGGTTCGCCGCACCAGTTCATGCCGCGCAAAGTCCGACTGGTCGCCGAACACATCGGTGACGAACTTGCCCTCCTTGGCCGCCAGCCGCATCGCCGGGTAGAACGCGGCATCGTGCCCGGCCAACTGCTCGCAGATCCGCCGCCCGGTGGAGCACTCGTGGGCATGGAACAGCGTGCGGAAGCGGGCCGGGTCCGCGGCACAGCGCAGCGCGGTGGGCACGCCCATGAACTCATGGCCGATCAGCACCGCCGGCCGCCGCCAGCCGATGTGCCCCATGAGCGCCGCCAGCGCGTGATACGTCGGCCCGGCCATCCGCACCCACTCTTCAAAGTCCCAGGAGTGCTCATAACGCCGGCTGTCCAGGCCGTAACGCTCCGAGAGCACGAACTTGGTGTCGCCCAGCCGTGCCCGGTCCGGGTGGCCCACGTCCACCAGCAGCACATCCGCCGGCACGTGCAGCGAGGCATCATGCTCGGCCCCGGGCATGGCGAAGTACCGCCGGCCATACACCAGCGGCGTGCCGAAGGCCCACTCCACCGGCCGCAAGATCGCCCCCAGCCCGCGCGGGTCGTGCCCGTCCTTGCCGCTGTACAGGCACTCGGTGGCGAACGGCCCCAGCCGCTCCAGCGGGTTGTTCACACTGCGGTCGGCATGCGGCAGCGGCCCGATGAGGATGTCGCGTTCCACCGCGGCGCGATACGTCGGCGAGGTGATCAGCCCTTGCAGCACCGTGCCGATGCCGCCCATCTGCTCGATGCCCTCATGGGTCACGTGGCAGACCAGCAGCCGGTCGGCAGTGGGGGAGGTCGCAGCGGCGGCCGATGAGGACGGGTTGGGCATAAGAGCGGGTGGGCGAGAGGGTGACAGGGGGGACGGAGGCAAGGGCAACGCGGGACGGGTCAGGCCCGGCCCACTCAGTCGCTCGGCTGCTCCGTCCACGGCACGATGATGGATCGGTCCCCGGCGAGCAGCGCTGTACCCGGCGGGCAGCCAGCCAGCAGGCCGGGCAGGTCCGTTTGCCGGGTGTGGAGGGTCTGTGGGGTCTGCCCGGGCTGGGTCAGCGTCAGCACCCGCACCGAGGCCTCGGCCAGTTCCCCCGCCAGCGCCACCGCCCACCGCATCCGCTCCGCCCGCGACAGACTGCCCGGCGGAGCAGCGCTCATGCCGGGCCCGCGCCCGAGGCGGCGCCGGCATTGGTGGAGCCGGGGGCGGTGGAGCCGGGGGCAGCGGGGGCCGCAACCGGCACCGCCCCGGCGGGCATCGCCACCGGCGTGCCCACCCGCGGCGAGCTGGTGCCGCCCACCGTCGCCTCGGTCCACACTTCCGATTCATGCTGGCCGTCCACCAGCCGCCGCATCAGCAGATACACCACCGTGTGCCCGCATGACAGCAGGCTGAACACCACCGCCGCCGCCAGCAGCGTGCCCACCGCGCCCCACACCGTCAGCACGCCCTTGGCCGCCCCCGTCAGTTCCGCCGCCGGCGCCGCTCCGCCCGCCGCGTCAACCAGCCCGGTCGCGCGGCCCGTCAGCGCCGCCGCCAGCCCGAAGGCCAGCAACACCAGCGCCGCCGCTGCCGCGATATGCCCCGCAAGGATCACCCAATACCCCAGCAGCCGCCCCGGCCGGGCCAACGCATACGCCACAAACCGCTGCGTTGCGTCGAACACGTCCGACCCTTCGCACGCAATCGCCGAGGCCAGCAGCCCGTGCCCGATCACATACAGCACCAGCGCCACCGCCGCCGCAAAGCCCAGCACCGCCATCGGCCCATACAGCACCGCCCCCAGCACATCCAGCCCCGGCACCCGCAGCAGCAGCCCGCCCACCCACAGCAGCCCGGCGATGCCCAGCGCAAAGCCCAGCGGCGCCACCGTCGCCGTCACCAGATGCACGCCCCGCTGCACCGCAAACCGCAGCCCCGTCGTCCACGGCAGCCGCACCCCGTGCGCAAAGCCCGCCGCCGCCACGCGGCACACCGCCCCGCACCCCAGCGCCAGCACCACCGCCGCCAGCAGCCACGCCACCGCCGCCAGCGGCGCCTTGGCCAGCACGCCCAGCGGCGCAAACACAAACCCCTCCGCCAGCGCCGCCCCCGCCTGCCCCATCCGCCCGCCGGCCAGTGCCGCCCCCAGTTCCCGCACCGGCTGGGCCACCGCCGTCAGCAGCGCCTCAATCGGTCCCGCATCCGCCCGGGCCACCACCTGCCCCACGCGGTCAATGAACACCACCGCCGCAACCGTCGCGAAGCTCAGCCCCAGGCTGGTGCCCCGCAGCCCCAGCGTCGCCGTTCGCAGCAACTTGGGCCACAGCAAACTGTCGATGATGTCCGCCGCCGTCGGCGGCGTTCGCACCGGCAGCGACGCACCGCCCGCTGCCGGCAGCACGCCGGCCACCGCAGCGTTCCACACCGGCCCCGAAGCCGCCGGGCTGGCGGTGCCGGTTGAGCCGACGCCCGACGAGGCTCCGTTGCCCGCGGCCAAGCCAGTCGATGAGCCGGATGCCGCGCCGCCAACGGTCGCTGCCGGGGTGCTCGGTGTGCTGGGCAGGGTGGAGGTGCCAGTGGTCACAGGTGACCATGGTACGGTGCCCGGATGGGCTGGCCCCCCGTGCTGCGTCAGGGGCATTCCCCGGCCCCCGTTCCGGGTCCGGCCCGGCTCGACCTACGCTCGCCCTGCATGAAAACCGCGGCCATCAAATGGAGCCTCGCCGGGGTGGCGTTGTTCGCCATCGGCCCCGCCTGCGCCTGGCTGACCGCCCGCGTCGGCCCCGACGGCATTCAGCCCGGCACCCCGCTGGTTTCAGCCTCCCCGCTGCTGGGCGGGCTGGGGCTGCTGGGCGCGTTGGGTCTGGCGGCGGGCATCGGCATACTGGCCTCCCGCATCGCCACTGCCCGCTGGGGCTACTTCTGTGCGGGACTGGCCCTGTGCTGGGCCGCCGCCCACACCGCCACCCTCGCCGGCCCGGCCGGGCTCATCCGCCCTGCGGCAGTGGCTGGGCAGGCCGGCAGCGTGTACATGCGGCTGCTGGTCGAGGGGTTGGTGTGCCTGACCACCCTGGCGCCCATTGCCGTGTATATCTGGATGCGCGGCGCCCACCCTCAGGGCGAGGCCGGCGCCAGCGAGCGCGGCGATCCGTCCAACACAAACGCCATGGTGCTGGGCGTGGGCATCGGCTTGGTTGGGGCTCTGGCGGGCATGTGGCTGGTGGCCAACTCGGGCATGAAGGGGCAGGCCGTGGCTGCCGCCACCGTTGGCGGGCTGGTGGCGGGGTTCGCCGGCCACTTGTTGGCCCACCGGGCGCCCGGCTTTGCCTTGGCGCTTGGCGCGTTGCTGATGTGCGCTCTCGCCCCGGCGGCCGGCCTGTTTCTTGGGCCCCGCAGCGTGGGCGGGGCGCTGGTCGCCGGGGGTGACACGCTCTTGCCGGTGTTGCGGCTCACGCCGCTGGATATCGCAGCCGGCGTGATGCTCGGCGTGCCGATCGGGCACGGCTGGGCGGGCAGCATGGTCGACAAGCACCCGCACCACACGCAATCCGAGCCAACCTCCCAGCCGACCGCTGCGGCCGTCGCATCAGTTGAACCCAGACCGGCAGAACTCAAAGTGGGGGGGGCCACCCCGGGTGGAGCCTGACGGGCGATGCAACGACAGGGCCATTGGTCAGCCATCCTCGGGCCCCCGGCCCGGCATCCCCTCCGCCGCCTGCAGCACCAGCATCTGCCGCCGTCCTCCTGTTCCGTTCCCCCCGCCCGCTTCGCGGGCGTCTGACGAGGTCCAGTCCATGGCCAACGCTCATTCCAACCCTGGCGTTCACGCCGCCATTCCTGATGTCCAGGGTGCGTCCGACACCCGCCGCGTCGCCATCGACAAAGTCGGCGTCAAGGACGTCGTCTACCCCATTCGCCTCAAGAGCCGCCCCGAAGCCGGCGCCGCCGGCCCGGCCGCCGAGCAGACCACGGTGGCTCGCATAAATATGTACGTCTCGCTCCCGCACTACCAGAAGGGCACGCACATGAGCCGCTTCCTGGAGGTGCTCAACGCCCACGACCGCGCCTTCACTCCCGACGAAATCCCCGAGATCACCCGCGCCATCCGCGAGCGGCTGCACGCCGCCGACGCCCACTTTGAAGCCGAGTTCACCTACTTCATCAACAAGAAGGCCCCGGTCAGCGGGCAGCCCGGCCTGATGGACTATCAGGTCCGGCTGGTCTGCACCAGCGGCCCGGGCGGCGACGACTTTGTCATGTCCGTCAAGGCGCCGGCCACCAGCCTGTGCCCGTGCAGCAAAGAGATCAGCAAGTACGGCGCCCACAACCAGCGCTGCCTGATCGAGGCCCGCGTCCGCTTCACCGGCATGCTCTGGATCGAGGACCTGGCCCAGATCCTCGAGAAGGCCGCCAGCATGGAGGTCTTCGCGGTCCTCAAGCGGCCTGACGAAAAGCTCGTCACCGAGGTGGCCTACGACAACCCCAAGTTCGTCGAGGACATCGTCCGCGACCTGGCCCTGGCGCTGGAGCGCGACCCGCGGATCACCTGGTACTCGATCAACAGCGAGAACTTCGAGTCCATCCACAGCCACAACGCTTACGCCGAGATCACCCGCAGCAAGGGCGCCCAGCACGCCGGTCCGCCGGTCACGTAAGGTCCAACGATGCAGTCTCCGTCCCGGTAGCTCAGTTGGATAGAGCAGCCGCCTTCTAAGCGGCAGGTCGTGCGTTCGAATCGCACCCGGGACGCTTCCCCTTCTCCGCCGGACCGCAACCGCACCGCCGTTCGCAGGCGCCAACAATCCGGCCGTCGGCTCTGGTAGCTCAATGGATAGAGCATTGGTCTTCGGAACCAAGGGTTGCAGGTTCGACTCCTGCCCAGAGCGTTAGGGATTCGGAAGGGTCGGGCATGGCGGGGCATGGTGCGGAATCCTCGGCCGACTCCGGGCCAACTTGGCGCACCGTGCCGGTCGGTTCCGTCGATGCCGCTCCGGGGTGCGTCGGATTCTGCGTCGTCCGCGATGGGCCGCCGAAGTCGGCCATGGTGCACGCCCGCGTGAGGTCGGTCGGGAGCGTGCTCAAGTAGTGGGCGACGGCGACTTCCTCGGAATGCCCGCACCACGCCCGGGCAACGTGCGAGGGGAACCGGGCGGATATGTCGGTCGCGAAGGATGCCCGAAGCGAGTGCATCGCCCGGGGCCACAACGCGACCCCTGCCCGCTTCGCCGCCCACTCGAGCCCGCGTCGCCAGTTCCCGCAGCCGCTCCGCCGCCGATCACTGAGCACAAACTCCGCACCGTCGGGAGCACGCTCCCATGCCGCGAGCAGTTCCGTCGCCAGCCGGGGCAGCACGGGCACGGTTCGCGTCGTCCCGGTTTTGGTCGCGTTGATGGTGAGCGTCTGCGGAGTCGCCCCCCAATCCGACAGGTCCGACCATCGCAGGTTCATCGCTTCACTCGGGAGCCGCAGCCCGGCGAACCGACCCATGCACAGCACCAGCCGGGTTTCGGGGTCGGCGACGTGCTCGAGCACCCGCTCGAAGGTCGGCACGTCCACATACGCGAGCCGGTCGCGGTTCACCTGTCCGCCCGCCTTCACATCGGCGAAGGGATTCTCGCGGAGCCACTTCCACCGAACGGCCAGCGTGAACGCCTGCCGGATGATGGCGACGCGCTTGCTCGCGGTCGTCCGGGCGAGCCCCTGCCCGGCCATGAACGCGGCGAAACCCTCCGCTTGGGCAGGGGTCACAGACTCAAGGGGGGCATCGGCCCCGACGTACTGCTCGATGCTCCGGCGGGCCGACGCGAAACCGTTGATGGTGTTCTGTGCCCAGTGTGGGCGAGCCGTCCGCACCTGCTCGAGCAGGTTCCCCACCGTGCGGCGATGGCGGGCCGCTTGATCGGGCAGCAGCCCCACCCGCACCAGCCGGGCGTGCATTGTGTCGTCGAGCCCGCTCACCCAAGCGGCCGTCGCCGGGGGCAGCACGTTGGTGCGCGGGTATTCGACGAGTGCTTCAACGTGCGACTTCACCACCACCGCAGCCTTCGGCTTGATCCGCCCACAGTAGAGCGTGCGGCGGGAGCCTCCCGCGCTGAACAGGATGCGGACCAGCCCGTCCGGGCTTGTTGCGATGCTTGCCATGGATCACCTCATTCTCGGCCCGATGGGCCGGTCACCTGTCAGAGCCTACGCGCGTCCGGCCGTTGGTGTTACGGGGTTTCGGGGGTTTCGGGTTTCGCCGATGGGGTGTTCAGCACAAACTCAACCGTCGGCCGACCACCTCGGGGGCCGGGGCCGACGCTCTCCCATCGCCCCACCCCTTGAGCGACGAGCCGGTCGAGGGCCGCTTGAGCACCCTCCGGGTTCCGCTTGAACGCGGAGAGCCCCTTGCACAGCGTCCGCAGCGTGCACCGCCCGCCCGCACCCTGCACCCATCGGACCAGGTTCCGCTCGGCGGCATCCTCGTCGCCCTCGACGAGCAGGTCGAGCACCTTCGCCGCTTCGCCCTTGAACCAACTCACCAGCCGCCAAGCGGCGGCCATGCTGGCATCGTCGATCCGCTCGGAGTCGAGGCCCGGCTCGAGGGTCACCAGCCGGACAAGATGCACCAGCCCGGCCAGCCGCAGGGCGGTCGCCCGCAGTTTCGTGAACGCGGCGGACAGGTCGGCCGATGCTTGGGTCGCCTCTTCGGTCAGGGCGTTGTGAGCGGCGACGTGCCGGTCGCGTGCGTCGGGCGAGAGCGTGAGCAGCCGGGGTTGCGGTTCTCCCTGCTCGTCGAGCACCAGGGGCAGGTCCGCCAGTGCATCGACGATGCCCGCATAGACGGCCACCGTGCCGGGGTCGGGCTCGGCATCCGACCAGAGGATGGGGCGGCGGGGTGGGAATGCGAACGTGAACCGCGCCAGCAGCCCGCCCTCGCGGTTGCGATGGGTGCTCATCCGGCGGAGCACGCCCGGTTGCACGCCCCCGACGATGCTCACCAGTGCGGCCGGGATGGCGAGCACGCCCGAGCCCTTGCGGTCGATGACAAGTGGCCGTCCACTGTGCATCTCCAGCCACTTCGCCTCGTCGCCGCCCTTCCCGGCGCGGTATGCGTCGAATGAACCGAACCACCCCGACAGTTCATCGCGAGCGATCAGCAGCCCGCGCGGTTGCTTGGCGAGCAGGGCTCCGGCCGCTTCGATGGTCAGGTCGTCGGCGAGCATCCGGTCGGCGACCGGCTCGAGGGGCCGCTCGGGCGGTTGCCCACTCCCCCCGCCCCGCTTGAACGCGACGCTCTCCGCTTCCCACCGGGCCACCTCGGCGGCGTGCTCGGTCATCGCTCGAGCATGGTCGGACAGGGCGCGTTGCTGGCGAGCCCGCAGGGGGGCCAGGGCCGCAGCCATGGCGGGCGACTTGCCCGAGCCCGACTCGGACACCACCACGCCCCAGAGGGCGATGGGCTCCCGATACCCGCGCTTGGGTTGCACGGCGACGGCGTTGCCCACCGCTCCCGCGAGCGTCGCGAGCACGGGCAGGGCGATGAATGCGTCGTCGCAGCCGATGGCGGCCCCCTGCTCGGCGATGAACCGAGCCACCGGCCCGGGCAGGGCATCGGTCGGGAAGGGCACGTCAGCCGTCGGGCCATGCTCGGAGGGCATCGGCGAAACCCCGAAACCCGAAACCCCGCTCACGGGCACGGCTCGGGTCATGACGGCATCAATGTCGGCATCGGTCACCGGCGGGAGGGCGTTGATCAGTGGGGGGCGGTTCACTCGGTCACCTCCCCTCTGGCCCGGGCGGTCAGGCCGTATCCGCCCTCGTCGGCGCGGCGGCGGATTTCCCACCGCAGCCGGATAGCGATATCTCGGTCGCGGGTCGCGTCGAGCCACTCCCGCAGTTCCCAAGTGAACATCCTCCGCATCTCATTCGCGAGCCAGTCGTCGCCGGGGGTTGAGTGCATCAAGCGACACCCCCTTCCCGCAGCGACTCAACGAATGCGGACAGGTCGGCGGGGCGGTACTTCACCACGCGAACACCGGGCACGGTCACAGACTTGAGCACGCCCCGCCGCCGGAGGTTCCGCAGGGTGCGAGGGGACAGGCCGAGCAGCGAAGCGGCGGCCGACTCGTCGATCAGCAGGGGCGAGCCCGCGTCGGGAGTCGGTTGAGGGGCAGCCGTCGCCGGAGCGACCGGGAAGGGGTGGGGGGCGGGGCCAGGGTGGGCCGTCCACTCGGCCCGAGCAGGGGCGAGGGTGAAGGGGTGCGGTTGGATCACCGGTCACCTCCCCGCGTCGCGAGAGCCTTGAGCACCTCGGCGAGCACGAACCGGGGCGGCCCCTTGGGGGCCAGCCGGACGGCCGGGATGCGACCACGGCGAACGGCTCGGCGAATGCTCGAGGGCGATACCTTGAGCGTGCGGGCGAGTTCCAACAAACCGACAAACTTAGGTTCTGGTTCCATGCCCGACAGCATTCCCGACGGCGGGCGAAGCGTCGAGCACGGGTGGGAATGCTTGTGCGTTTGGGGCCACTTGCGGCCACTTGCGGCCCGGATGCCCGTAAGTGCGGATCAGAGCCGGAGCCACAACTTGATGCCCGCCCGGAATGTGGACAACTTGCGTTCGCTTACCTTGCCTTGAATGCGGTCCACGCAGAGCATGGCGTGCACCTCATCCAGCCTGTAGACCGCGCCCTTGCCCTGCCGGATGGGCAGTATCGCTTTGTCGGCGATGGTCCGCAGGGTCGTTTCGCTCACTTGCCCATGCTTGCACAAGTCGGCCGCGCTCACCCGCTCGGGCGGTTCTGTCTGCGGGGGGTTCGCCGCTTCCGCCCCTTCCAGCGTGAGCCGGAGCACGAACGGACAGTCGCCGATGCGGTCGATGCGATCCCATATGGCATTCCAGTCGCCCATCCATGCTTTCGCTTCGGGGGTGGCCGGGTTCATCCATCGCAACTTGTGGGCCGGAATCGGCCCGGGGTGCACCCATGTGGTCGTCGTCGCCACTTCGACCATGCCCTCGCGGGCCAATCGCTGCACCGCTCCCCGGATGCCCTCCCGCAGCCCATCAAGGGGCACGGCCCCCTCCGGCCAGAGGCAGCCGGGCGGGCGGCATTGGGCAGCAGCGTGAAGTGCGGCCAGGGCGCGGGCGAGAGCGTCGTCGAGCATGGGTCACCTCGGGGACGGGCCGGGGGCGGCGGGTCGGGGAGGTGATACCCGCCCGCCGCGCCCGTGAGCCCTCCAGCCGTCGCCGGAAGGGCACCCGCTTGCCGGGTTGTAGCCCGTTTCCCGAGCCGTTTGGGGTTCCGCACCGCCAGCGACAGGGCATCCGCAAGTTATGCGCAGCCCCCGCCCTGCCCGAGTTCCCGCAGGGCGGCGACAAACGCCCGCGCCCGCTCCGCTTCCCCGGCCGCCGCCATGGCATCGAGCACATTGCCCGCAACGCCCACCACCGCCACCACATCCCCGCCCCGGCCGGGCTCGTCGCGGAGTTCCCGCAGCAGCCGGAGCAGCCGCCCCGACAGGGCATCCAGAACGGGGCCGTCGCGGAGCCAATTGTCGCGGGCGGCCCGGCGAACCATCGCGAGGTCGGCTCGAAGGCGGCGACGGTCGGAGCCGAGCCGAGCCCAATCAATGCGGGCGACGGCGGCGGCGACGATATCGTTTGTGGACAAGTGGGGCATGGGCTAGACCTTCGCACGACTGGGGGTCAGGGGGCGGTCTGTCGGCTCCCAGAGTCGGGAGCGGTTGAGGGGTGGGGCGGACAGGGGCGAGCCCACGCGGAGCGGCCGGAGGGGCATCCAGCCGCCCGGGCAGGGCGGGGCAGGTCAGGGCTCGGGTTGCAACGCGGCGAGCAGGGCCGCCCGCTGCTCTGGGGTCAGGGCGGCGAGGGCGGCGGCGAGGGCCGGGGGAAGGGCCGAAGCGGCTCCGCCGGACGGGGAATGCGTCGGAAGTTGCGTTGCCACTTTGGCGACTGCGGGTTTCGGGGCCGGATTCGCGACAGGTTCGACTCCTGCCCAGAGCGTTCGCTTCCGCCCGCTTCTCCCGGCCCACAGCCCCGATAAAAAACGGGACCCCGAGCTTTCGCCCGGGGCCGCCGTAGGAGAACAGACGACGAATAAGGAAGAGACTGAAATTCGTGACGTTCTACGACGACGCCCGCGCTTCGGTTCGCGCTGATGTGCGCCGTCGGGCGGGGCCGCCGGGGGGTGGGGGGCCGGGGGGTGTGGGTGGGGCGGCTCACCGCAGCCGAATCGTCCCGATGATGTTCATGTTCCCGCGCCGGTACACCACCCGCGCCAGGCCCGAGCGATCCACCTCTTCCATGGCCCGGCGGAAGCCCTCCACATCATTCACGCGGATGCGGTTGATCTGCAGCAGAATGTCATCCGGCTGCAGGCCCAGTTCGGCGCCGGCGCTGTTCGGGTTCACGTCAGTCACAATCACCCCTGTCGCCCGCCGGTCGCCCAGCCGCTCCTGGGCCTGATCGGGCGTCAGCAACTGCACGCCCACGCCCAGCGGGTTGGTCGCCGGGGCCACCTGCCCCGCCGCCGCCAGCGCCTGGTCGCGATTGCCCAGCGTCACCGACTTGCTCTTGGTTTCGCCGGCGCGGTTGAGCTTCACCTCCACCGTCCGGCCCGGCGGCGTCACGCCGATGATCGACCGCAGCGTCTCCATGTTCGGCGTCGGCCGCCCGTTCACTTCGGTGATCACGTCCTCCACCGCCAGCCCTGCGCTCTCCGCCGGGCTGCCCGTGGTCACGTCGGTTACCAGCACGCCCTGCGTGCCGTTCAGCCCCAGCGACTTGGCCGTGTTCTCATCCAGGTTCTGCATCGACACGCCCAGCCACCCGCGCTCCACCTTGCCGTTGCTGACCAGTTGCTCCTTGATCCCCGCCGCCAGGTTGCTCGGGATCGCAAACCCGATGCCCATGTACCCGCCGGACCGCGAGAAGATCGCCGTGTTGATGCCGATCACCTCGCCCCGCAGGTTCACCAGCGGCCCGCCCGAGTTGCCGGGGTTGATCGCCGCGTCGGTCTGCAGGAAGTCCTCAAACCGCACCGCCTGCCCGTTGCCGGCGGAATCAATCTGCCGGCCCTTGGCCGAGATGATCCCCGAGGTCACCGACTGGCTGAGCTGGAACGGGTTGCCGATCGCCAGCACCCACTCGCCCACGTTCACCTTGTCGCTGTCGCCCAGCTTGGCGAACGCCATCGTGCCCGAGGGCTCGACCTTCAGCACGCCCACGTCGGTCGCCGGGTCGGTGCCCACCACCTTCGCTTCCATCGTCCGCCCGTCGGCAAAGCTCACCCGCACCTCGCGGGCGTCTTCAATCACGTGGTTGTTGGTCAGGATGTACCCGTCGGCCGAGATCACCACGCCCGAGCCGAAGCTCTGGCTCTCAGGCATCCGCATCGGCCCCTGCGGCTCGCCGAACGGGTCGCCGAAGAAGCGCCGGAAGAACTCATCCTGCGGAGACATGTTCGGCTGCTGCTGCCGCTGGCCCCCGCGCCGGACTTCCCCGCCCTTGGTCGCGGTGATGTTCACCACCGCCGGCGTGACCTCCTTGGCCACTTTCTGGAACGCCGCCGAGAAGCCCATGGCGTGCTGCACGTCCGGATCGCCGGCCAGACCGCTGGCCGCCGGCTGGGAACTGGAGGCCAGCTCAGTGCTCGAGGCCCAGGCCGCCGTCGGCGCTTCACGCAACGCCAGTCCGGCCACCGTCACGCCCCCGGCCACCGCCAGCAGCGTGACCACCGGAGAGAACCACGACTTCATTCCGATACCGCTCCACGAAGTGTTCATAGTCATCAGTCTCCGACACGATGCGCCGCCGACGCCGATCCGGCCGTCGACCGTTCACACCTGCACCCCGCCGCACTGCACCGCCCGCCGCCGCCCGGCCACACGCTTCGCCGGCCGCCCTGCGGGCTCATTGCGGGTACGACCGTCCCCGGCCGCCCGTTCGCGCCCTCCCCCCGCCAGACAGTCCATGACCCTGACTGGGCCCTCTTGGCCGCCCTTTTTATTCCGGACTTGCCCTGCCCGTCGCCCCGCAGGCCCGGCCCCGCCCCCCGCTCGCCCGCCCGCGCCCCCCTCGCGCCGGCCCGTCCGCCCGCTGTGGCACCCCCGCGTCTGCGCCCGGCCCAAAAACAGGACACAGCGGCGAAGGCCACCGCTGCATCCCAGGGAGAGAGAGAGAGACAACATTCATCGATGCGACTGGTCCGGTCCGACGGTTCCGCCCCGTTCGGCGAAGTTCATGGCCGAACGCGGAGGCTCAGCCCCCCGCGATCGACACCTTGCGGGCCGCCGTCGCCGCCGTCCGGGGCAGGCGAAGCGTCAGCACGCCGTGCTCCAGCCGCGCCGTCACGCCCGCCTGATCGATGTCCTCCGCGAAGCGGAAGCTCCGCGTGAACTCGCCGCGGCGGCGTTCCTGCCGCAGCACCGCGGGCGAAGGCGTGTCGGCCTGGGCCGGTTCGGCGGGCTTGCCGCTCACCGTCAGCGTCTTCTCGTGCACCGTCACATCCAGTTCCGACAGCCGGTAGCCCGGCAGATCCATCACCACCGTGAAGCCCTGCTCATCACCGAGCACATCCACCGCCGGCTTGAAGGCCGCCGGCGCTTCGCCGTTGCCGCTCATCAGCGAGTCAAAGACGTTCTCAAACTCCTTGAGCAGCCCGGCCGGGCCTGCGCTCATCGGGAAGGCCGCCACACCAGGACGAACGCTGCAAGAACGGGGAAGCATCATCAATCTCCTTGAACTGTCCGTGTCAGTCACGTGTGCCGCGTTGGCTCACGCCCGCCCGCCCGCTGCGTGGTGCAGCCGGTCGCTCGGGCGTGTTGCCGGAGCCATAGACAAACCCCGTGCCACACCGCCTCAGCCGCCCTGGCAACGCAGAATCGCCATCCGGTCCGCACACACCCACCCCGATCCGGCCACCGCCGCCGCCTGCCTGCCGCGGTTTGGCAGTCCGCCGCCTGCACGCCCGACAGCCCGCCGGTGCCAACCTGGCAGCGAACGCCCGGTTGGCAAACGCCCGTTCGGTGTCCGGGCCGCCATGCCGCGGGCCCGCCGTGCCCGGCGACGGCCCTCGTCCTCGCCGGGGCCGCGTTTTCAGGGCCCCCGGCAGGCCGCACTACGCTGGCACGCCGTTTGGATGTACCCCAGGGGGTGCTGTGAGGGGGGGCTGTGAGGGGGGGGCTGTGAGGGGGTTGCTGCGCCCGGATGTTCCGGCCCGGCCGCCCGTCGGGACCAGGGAAGGATCGCGACCGTGGAGTTTCAGGACTACTACGCCACCTTGGGAGTCTCCCGCACGGCCACCGCCGAGGAGATCCAGCGCGCGTACCGCCAACTCGCCCGCGAGCACCACCCCGATGTCGCCAAGGCCCCGGGCTCGGCCGAACGCTTCAAGCGTGCCGCCGAGGCGTACGAGGTCCTCAAGGACCCCGAGAAGCGGGCGCTCTACGACAAGTACGGGGCCGACTACAAGGCCGGCCAGCAGTTCGATGCCGCCGCCGCTTCGGGGGCCGGGGGCTGGGGGCCGTTCTCCTCCGGCTCGGGCCGCCGCTCCGGGCGCCGCAGCGCCCGCTCCCAGCGGGCGGGCGGAGCCCAGCCGGGCCATGCCGGTCCCGGCGGCTTCGACGGCTTCGGCGACGGCTTCTCCGACTTCTTCCACAGCATGTTCGGCGGCATGCCCGCCGGCGGCTTCACGCCCGACCCGCACGGCCAGTCCCCGCGGGCCGACGCTGCCGAGCACCACGAACTCACCGTCCCGCTCCTCTCCGCCGTCCGGGGCGGCAGCCGCGTGATCACCATCACCGACCCCGACGGCTCGCAGCGAACCGTGACCATGAAGGTCCCCGCCGGCAGCCGCACCGGCGACATCGTCCGCCTCAAAGGCCAGGGCCACCGCGGCCGCGACCTCCACCTGAAACTGAACCTTGTCGCCGATGGGCCGTACCGGCTGGCAGAGAACGCCGCCGACGTGGTGATGGACCTGCCCATCACCGCGTGGGACGCCATGCTCGGCGCCAAGGTGGCCGTCGCCCTGCCCTCCGGGGGCGAGGGCTCGGTGACCATCCCCCCCGGGGCCGGCAGCGGCGCCCGCCTGCGGCTGCGAGGGCACGGCCTGCCCGCCCGTCACGGAGCCAAAGCCGCCGCCGCCGGCGATCTGCTGCTGGAAGTGCGCGTCACCGTCCCGCGTCAACTCACCGAGCAGCAGCAGGCGCTCGTCCGGCAACTGCGCGAGCAGTGCCCTTACGACCCGCGGGGCTGAAAACCGCCCGGCGACCGTCCTTCCCGCCTTGCGTCCCCCGCCGCGTTACCATCCCGGCGGGTGATGTGTTTCGGAGGTGTTCACCATGGTGTTTGATCCGCTCTATTTCCTGATCGTCGGTCCGGCCATGCTCCTGGCCCTGTGGGCGCAGTTCAAGGTCAAGGGCACCTTCGCCCGGGCCAGCCAGGTGCCCGTCCGCACCGGCATCAACGGGGCCGAGGCCACGCGCCGCCTGCTCCGCCTCAACGGCATCAACAACGTCGGCATCGAGATGGTCCCCGGCACCCTCTCCGACCACTACGACCCGCGCGCCAAGATGCTCCGCCTCAGCGAGGATGTGTACCACGGCCGCTCCCTGGCCGCCGTCGGCATCGCCGCCCACGAGGTCGGGCACGCCATCCAGGACCAGCAGCGATACGGCCCGCTGGTCATCCGCAACGGTCTGGTGCCGCTGGCCTCCGTCGGCGGCAACCTCTCCATGATCCTCATCATGGTCGGCATGGTCCTGGCCGGCGCCGGCACCGTGCTGGGTAAGGGGCTGCTGTTCGCGGGCATCGGTCTGTTCAGCCTCACCGTGCTGTTCCAGTTGATCAACCTCCCGGTGGAGTTCGACGCCTCCAACCGCGCCAAGGCCCAGCTCATCGAGGCCGGCATCGTCACCCCCGACGAAATGCAGCCCATCCGCAGCGTGCTCTCCGCCGCCGCCATGACCTACGTCGCCGCCACCATCACCGCCGTCCTTACCCTGATCTACTTCGTGCTGCGGGCCTCCCAAAGCCGACAGTGACCGCCAGGAGGGGCCAGCTCTGGCTCCGTCATGACCCAACGACTGGAACTGGCCATCTCCGGCATGCACTGCGGCGCCTGCGTGGCGCATGTCGAGAAGGCCCTCCGCAAACTCCCCGGCGTGCACGACGCCGCCGTCAACCTCGCCACCTCCAAGGGCGTGGTCAGCTTCGACCCCGCCTCGATCACCCCCGAGCAGATCTTCCACGCCGTCACCCACGCCGGCTACCAGCCGGCCCAGGTCGCCGTCCTCCCCGCCGCCGGGGCAGCCGTTGCCGTCTCCGCCGGTCCCGCCGTCGCCCAGTCTGCCCCCGGCACCCCGATTGCGCCCCGCAGCACGCTCCCGCCCGAGGCCGCCGCCTGGCGTCGCCGCTTCCTCGCCGGCCTCCTGCCCGGGCTGGTCGTCTCCGTCCTGGGCATGGGCTTCATGGTCCTCTGGAGCGGCTGGATCCAGGCCCCCATCGCCGTCGTCATGCTCCTGACCCTCGGCCGCCCCTTCATCGCCGGAGCGCTCGCCGGCCTCCGCCGGGGTCGCCTGGACATGGACGCGCTCATCGCCTGCGGCACCCTCGCCGCCACCGGCTGGAGCCTGGCCGAACTGCTCCGCGTCACCCTCGCCCCCGCCGACACCGCCGGGCCGCTCTGGGGCCGCCACGTCCATCTCTACTTCGACTCCGCCGCCGCCATCCTGGTGCTCATTGCCCTCGGCAAGCACCTCGAGGCCCGCGCCCGCTGGTCGGCCAGCCGCGCCATCACCGGTCTGGCCGAACTGGCCCCCGAAACCGCCGAACGCCGCACCCCGCAGGGCGACTGGCAGTCCGTGCCCGCCGCGGCACTGGCCGTCGGCGACGTGGTGCTGGTGCGTCCCGGCGGCCGCATCCCCGCCGACGGCTTGGTGGTCCCCGGCGACGGCGCCGGCCGCTCGGAAGTCGACGAGTCGCTGGTCACCGGCGAGAGCATGCCCGTCGCCAAGGCCCCGGGCGATTCGGTCGTCGCCGGCACGCTCAACCTCACCGGCGCCCTGCTGGTCGCCGTTGAACGCACCGGCTCCTCCAGCCTCCTCGGCCGCATCGCCGATCTGGTCGAACGCGCCCAACTCAGCAAGTCCCGCATCCAGCGCACCGCCGACGCGGTGGCCGGCGTCTTTGTGCCCATCGTGCTGCTGCTCGCTCTTGGCTCGCTCGTGGGCTGGGGCCTGCTCGGGCACGACTGGTCCCGCGCCATTCAGGCCGCCGTCTCGGTGCTCATCGTCGCCTGTCCCTGCGCCCTGGGCCTGGCCGTGCCCACCGCCGTCATGGTCGGCACTGGCCTGGGTGCCCGTCACGGCATCGTGATCAAAGACGCTGCCGCCATCGAGCGTGCCGGCCGCCTGACCACCGTGGTGCTCGACAAAACCGGCACCCTCACCCTCGGCCGCCCGGGCCTGGTCGAACTCCACTCCGTCAGCGCCGGCATGGACGAGGCCGAGGCCCTCCGCCTGGCCGTCGCCGTTGAATTGGTCAGCGAGCACCCCATCGCCGCCGCCATCACCGCCGCCGCCCGCCAGCGGGGCGTGCCGCTGGCCGCCGGCCGGCAGTTCACCAGCCACCCCGGACTTGGCGCATCGGCCACCGTCGAGGGCGTCCGCGTCTTCGTCGGCCGGCCCGAGCACGCCGCCGACTTCGCCCGCCACAGTGCCCGGATCGCTGAACTTCGCGCCCGGGGCCTCACCGTCGTCGGCCTGATCGAGGGCCAGGGCGATCTCTCCGCCCCCACCGGCGTGCTGCGCGCCCTGCTGGCCGTCCGCGACCGCCTCCGCCCCGGCGCCCGCGAGGCCGTCGCCCAGTTGCACGCCCTGGGCCTGCGCACCGTCATGCTCACCGGCGACCAGCCCGAGGCCGCCCAGGCTGTCGCCTCCGAAGCCGGTATCGACACCGTCATCGCCGGCGTTCGCCCCGAAGGCAAGCACGCCGCCATCGCGCAGCTCAAGTCCGCCGGCGGCGTCGTCGCCATGGTCGGCGACGGCGTCAACGACGCCGCCGCCCTCGCCGAGGCCGACGTGGGCTTCGCCGTGCTGAGCATCGACGGCACCTCCGGCACCGCCATCGCCGCCGACGCCGGCCACGTGGTCCTGCTGGCCGCACCCACGGCGAACTCGGCCTCCTCCGACGCGTCCGTCGCCGAAGACGCCGCCGCCTCCGCCGGCGGCCTGAACTCCCTGCCCAAGGCCGTCCGCCTCTCCCGCGCCATGATGCGTCGCATCCACACCGGCCTGTTCTGGGCCTTCGCCTATAACGCCGCTCTGCTCCCCGTCGCCGCCGCCGGCTGGCTGAACCCCATGCTCGCCGCCCTGGCCATGAGCCTCTCATCGGTCAGCGTGGTCGCCAACGCACTGTGGCTCCGCCGCGTCAACCTCGCCGGCTGAGCCGCCCCCCGATCACCCCTTGATCTTCCCCACCAGCATCTGCGTCTTCACCTGCACCCCCTTGATCGCCGAGTCCAGCGCATCGCGGTTGGGCGCGTACTCCATCGCCACCCGCTTGGCCACCTTCTCCTCCTTGACCAGTTCCGCAAGCGAGTACGTGAAGCTCCGCATCCCATCCGGGATCGACGAGTTGATGATCGCCGGGAAGTCCCCGTCCTGGCCCTCCTTGATGCGGTCACGCACGATCGGCGTGTTGATCAGCACCTCCGTCGCCGGCACGATGCCCACCTGCTTGCCCTCCTCGTCCACAAAGCCCTCCGCCGCCGGCAGCAGCCGCTGCGCACAGATCGCCTTCAGCGAGCTGCTCATCGCCGAGCGGATGAACCCGTGCTCCTCGATCGGGAAGAACTCCAGAATCCGGCTGAAGCTCTGGCTCGTGTCCGCCGTGTGCATCGAGGCGAACACCAGGTGCCCCGTCTCCGCCGCCTGAATCGCCGCCAGCACCGTGTCGTGGTCGCGCATCTCGCCGATGAAGATCACGTCCGGGTCCTGCCGCACGATGTACCGCAGCGCCGACTTGTAATCCGCCACGTCAATCCCGATCTCTCGCTGCGACACGATCGACTTCTTGTTGGTGAAGCGGAATTCCACCGGGTCCTCAACGCTGATGATGTTCTCCGCCCGCGTCGCGTTGATGTGGTCGATCATCGACGCCGCCGTCGACGACTTACCCGACCCGGTCACCCCCACGATCAGGATCAGCCCCTCGTTGGTCTCCTCCGCCAGTTTCCGGTAGATCGGCGGCAGGTGCAGCGCCTCAAAGTTCGGAATGTCCGCCTTCACCCGACGGATGGCCGCGTGCACGTGGTTGCCGGCGCGGTACATGTTCACCCGGTAACGGTCCCCCAGTTCGTCATAGGTGGCAAAGTCCAGATCGCCGGTGGTCTCAAACCGCGACTTGAGCCGCTCGGGAATGATCGGGTCCAGCAGGTGATCCGCCTCGTCCTCGCTCAAGGCGTCCGCGTTGATCGGCCGCAGCGTGCCGTTGATGCGGTACGTCGGCGGGATGCCCACCTTGATGTGCAGGTCCGAAGCGCTCAGCTTCCGCATCGCGCCCATCAGCCGTTGGATCGTCATCGAGCCGCTCAGCATCGCTTGTCCTCCGCGCCGTCACCCGAACCTCCACCCCCCTCCAACCCATCCACCCCCTCCGCCCCCTCCGCCCCCCGCCCCGCCGGATCAGTGTACAGCCAGCCCGGTCACTTGTTGACCCTCAGGTCCACAAATGCCCCAGGTGGGGGATCGCCTGCCCGATTTGGGTGGTTCTTCAGCCCGCCGGCCCGGTCGCCGATGCCGCGCCGGCCGTCGCTGGCGGCACCTTCGGCCGCGCTTCGGCCAGCCCCACGCCGGCCCGCTTGCCCGCCTGCGTGCCCAAGAGCGCCGTCAGCGGCACACGCCCCGCGTGTTCCAGTTGCCGCTCCCGCAGCTCCGCCAAAAACAACCGCGCCGCCTTCGGGCCGTCCGGCGGGTCCGCCAGCCGCAGCCCGCACGCCAGCGCATCGGCCGCCGTGATCTGCTCCGCCGGCCTCGCCAGCGACCACCGGTCCGCCGGCCCCTCCGCCCGCACCGCCACCCGGTTGACCAGCTTCGCCGTCTCCATCTCACCCAGCACCCGCTCCACCGCCTCCGGCGCCAGTTGCACCTTTCCCGCCAGCCCCATCACCTCCGCCGGCTTGCCCACAGCAAAGCTGTCGGCCACCGCCACCAGCACCGCCACCGCGCTGCTCGGGTCCGTGATCCCCGACCGCCCCGCGCTCAACTGCGCCACCGAGTGGTCCCCCTCACCCGCCCGCCACCCCAGCCGCCCCTTCCACGCATCGGTCAGCAACTGCAGCTTGTGGAACTGAATCAGGTACGCCAGCCGCAGCCCAAACAGCACCACCAGCCACGTGATGTACACCCACATCAAGAACAGCGGGAACAGCGCCAGCGAGCCATACAGCGACGAGTACCCCGCCTTTTTCACGTACAGCGCAAACCCCGCCTTGCCCGCCTCCAGCGCCACCGCCGCCACCGCCGCACCGATCATCGCCGGCCGCAGGTGCACCCGCGCGTTGGGCAACGTCAGATACAACGCCAGCACCAGCACAAAGCTGATCAGCACCGTCGTCAGATACCCCACCAGCCCCACCAGCAGCGGCCCCACTCCCAGCCCCACCACGCCCCCGGTGCTGCTGGCGAGGCTCGAGGCCACGCGGCTGAACTGCTCGCCCACCATGAAGCTGCCGAACACCGCCAGCGGCCCCAGCGTCAGCATCATCCAATACTGCAGAATCCGCCGCGCCCACGCCCGCCCCCGCGCCGCGCTGTACACCACATTGAACGACCCCTCCACCTCCACCAGCAGGCTGATCGCCCCGTAGATCAGCAGCCCCGCCGACACCAGCCCGATCCCCGTGAAGTTGATCCCCGAGAACTCCTGCACCCGCTGCGTGATCCACACCTGCAGGTTGAACTGCCCCGTCGCGTCCGACGCCAGGTTGGCCAGGCCGGTCTGCTCCATCAGCCGCCCCAGCAGGTTCTTCAGCAGCGAATCGGTGTCGCGGAACAGCCGCAGCGTCAGGAACGCCAGCAGCAGAATCGGCACCAGCGCGAAAATCGTCCGGTACGAGAGCGCCGCCGCCATCCGGGGCAACGCCTCATGCCCAAGCAACTGCCCCAGCGCCCGGCCCAGCCGCGAGACCGCACCCTTCTCCGCCCGCCCGCCGGCCCCAGGCCTCGCCACGCTCTGCATCGCGGTCGTCATCGTCGCGCCCGTCGCTGTGTCCGTCGCCAGGTTGGTGCTGTGCTGATCCATCGTGCAGATGCCCTTGGCCGGTCGGCCCGGCCCCGTCCCGCCGCCCAAACTCAGAACGACGGCCGCAGCGTCCGCGGCCTGCCCCGGTGCGTCGTCTGCGCCTCCTTCGGCGTCACCGGCGGCAGCACGCCGCCCACCGGCCTGTCCACGGGCACCTCAATTGGCACCTCAGCCGGTGCCGCTTCGACCGCCTCATCGCCCCCCTCCGCATCCACCACCTCCGCGTTCGTCAACCCCGCCGCCGCCCGCCCGCCAGCGCCCGCAGCAGTGGGGGGCCGCTTGCCGCCCACCCGCGTCCGCTCCGCCGGCCCGCCTGCCTCGCCCGCAGCCGCCGCCACCGCCGGCGCCGCCGGCTCCGGCAACGCCCGCCGCAACGCCTGCACCTCGCCCCGCTCCAGTTCCCGCCACGCCCCGATCGGCAGATTCGCCAGCCGCAACGGCCCCAGCCCCACCAAACTCACCGACTTGCACCGCACGTTCACCCGCGCCAGCGTGTCCTCAATCGCCACCCTCGGCACATCCGGCAGCACAAACTCAATCACCGTCCGCGCCCCGCCCAACTCGCGCTGCCGCTCCGCCGAGGCGTCCCGGCTCGCCCCGCTGGTCCGCTTGGTGATACGGATCCGCCACCCCATCTCCGCCGCATCCTCATGCTGCGCCCGCTCGCGCTCCCGCTTGCCCGCCCCCCCTTTGCCCGGCCGCCCACCACGCCCCGCACCGTCCCCATCCCGCATCCCCCGCAGGTGCAGCGGCACATCCAACTCCGCCACCTCTTCAGGCGAAAGCTCCCCCAACCCCGGCACCAGCAGCGGCGCAAACTCCGCCACCTGCGCGTTTGAAAGGTGCCCCCGCAGCACCGCCTGATACACCCGCGCCATCGGCTTACGCGACTTGGCCAGCCGCTCCGCCAGCGCCCCGTCGTTGGTCATCAGCACCAGCCCCGTCGCATGAAAGTCCAGCCCGCTGGCCGGATACAGCCGCACCCCCGACGGGTGCTGCACCAGGTCCGCCACCGTCTTGCGGCCCAGATCCACGTTGCCCTCCGCCCGCGCCGCCCGGTCCCCCATGCTGCACAGCACCCGCGAGGGCTTGTGGTGCAGCACGTACACCAGTTCCGCCTTGGTCGCCGCCGGCGCAATCGTCGCCAGCGGCCGCCCCTCCACCGCAATCCGGTCCCGCTTCTTGTCAACAAACACCGGCAGCGTCGTCACCACCCGCCCATTCACCGACACATGCCCCGCCTCAATCAGCCGCTCACACTCCCGCCGCGAGGCCACCCCCGCGTCCGCCAGCACCCGCTGCAGCCGCTCGGTCCCCGGCGGGGCCGCCGATGGCCGACCCTGGGCTTCCAGGGCTTTGCGTTTGTTGGCCTTGAGTTGGCGGAGTCGACGAGCGCGTGAGGGCATGGCACAAGCAGGGTAGCAACCGCCGCCCGACCCACCGCCCGCAATGCCTGGTCCTCGCCCCTCAGCCCACCCGCGCCGCCGCCAGCCCGCCGCCCGCGCTCCCCGCCCCGGCCGTCCCGCCACCCCCGCCGCCACCACCCCCGCGCATCGCCGCCTCGGGGTACACCACCCGCTGGTGGTGAATCGCCGCCAGCGTCCGCGAGATCGCCTCGGTGATCAGTGAAAGTTCCCGCAGCGTCAGGTCGCACTCGTCAAACTGCCCGTCCCCCAGCCGCTTGTTGGCAATCGCCCGCACCAGCGTGTCAATCCGCGTCGGGCTCGGGTCCGGCAGCGTCCGCGTGGCGCTCTCCGCCGCGTCGCACACCATCACAATCGCCACTTCCTTCGTGCGCGGCTTCGGCCCCGGATAGCGGTACTCAAACTCGCTGGGCAACTGCCCCGGAATGCTCTCCGGCACCCCGCCCGGCATGCCCACACCCGCACCCGCTCCACCACCACCCCCACCAGCACCACCACTTGCACCCCCCGCCGCCGCCATCGCCGCCTCCGCCTGCTTCCGCGCCCGGTGGTAGAAGTACTCCACCAGCGTCGTCCCGTGGTGCCCCTCGATGAAATGCATCAGCGGCTGCGGCAGGCGATACTCATCCGCCAACTCCAGCCCGTCGTGCACGTGCCCCACGATCACCAGCAGGCTCATCGCCGGCGTCAGCCGGTCATGCCGGTTGAACCCGCCGGTCTGGTTCTCCGCGAAGTACTCCGGCTTGTTCATCTTCCCCACGTCGTGATACAACGCCCCGACGTACGCCAGCAGCGGGTCCGCCCCGATCGCATCCGCCGCCGCCTCCGCCAGCGAGGCCACGTTCAGCGAGTGGTTGTACGTCCCCGGCGCCCGCTGCTGCAACGCCCGCAGCAGCGGATGCCGCGGGTCCCGCAGTTCAATCAGCGTCATGCCCGTCGTCACGCCCAGCAGCCGCTCAATCCCCGGCAGGCACCCCAGCACCAAAAAGCCCGACGCCGCCACCCCCAGCCCGCTGGTCGCCGCCTCCCACGCCGCCTGCTGCAGGCCCTCCATCGTCGGCTGCCGGTGCAGCAGCCCCAGCATCAGCGTGCCGCCCGCCACCGCCACCCCGGCAAACAGCCCCGCCGCGATCAGCGTGTTCCTTGCCCGCACCTCTTTGAGGATCCACGCCACCACCGCCACCCCGCACAACGCCACCGCGCAGCTCGCCACCGGCTGCCGCAGCGCAATCGCCGCACCGATCGCCAGCAGCGCCCCCAGCACCAGCGCCATCTTCCGCTCAAACACCACCGCAATCAGCATCGCCACCAGCGTCACCGGCCCCGCCACCGCCATCCCCGCCAGCCACGGCTCGGTGATCGCCACCCACACCGCCAGCGCCATCCCCCCGCCAAACGCCGCCGCCAAGGCCCCAAACCGCCGCACATCCGCCAGCAGGTTCGGCGCGTGCGTCCGCACAAACGCCAGCAACGCCAGCGCCAGCAGCAGGCCCGCCGAGGCCGAGCCCCCGTCCAGCGCCGCCCGCTGCCACCACGCCAGGCTCGCCCGATACGCCGCGTTCTCCGCGTACAGCAGATCCAACTGGTCCGACGTGATCTTCTCCCCCCGCAGATAAATCACCTGCCCGGGGAACGCCCGCTTGGTCTGCTCCGGAACGCTCCGCTCCGCCTCCGCCTGCCGCGCCAGCGTCTCGGTGTCCGCAAAGCGGTACGTTGGGCTGGTCAGCAGCCTCAGCCGAAACGCCACCGCATCCTGCACCGCCGGCGGCATCCCCGCCGCCTCCGCCAGCCTCGCCAGCGCGTCCGACGCCTGCGCCGACCCCGCCTTGAGCGCCTCCCGGGGGGAAACCAGCACCCCCGGCGGCGCCACGCCGGATCCGTCCCCCGGCCCCGCCTCCGGCCCCAGCAGTTCCAGCGCCGCCGCCGCGCTGGCCACCTCACGCTGATACGCCCC
>Ga0068876_10000747_pt1 | contig 26193 bp, 18 predicted proteins | sample NOAtaG_6_FD_66442 | JGI IMG/M metagenome (GOLD analysis project Ga0068876, IMG submission 66442) | Freshwater lake microbial communities from Lake Erie, under a cyanobacterial bloom - NOAA_Erie_Diel5S_2200h metaG | ecosystem: Environmental > Aquatic > Freshwater > Lake | place: USA: Ohio, Lake...
CGACAGCCTTCACTTCGATCAAGTAAAAGGAAGAAAAATGATTGGTTTTTTCAAAAAAAATGAGTTGACTACAATCGAAGTGAATGGTAATGGTCAAATCTTATATTTCCCGAAAGAGAATGAAAATGACAATAACGCCATAGGCATGAACAAAGGAGATTGTAGCGAAATAAGTATCTCCATTAGAAATAGAAAAATCAAAAAAATCAATTTAAAAAAGAAACCCGATTCCTATTTCATTCCCATGAAAATGACGAAAAATGAAAAACAAAAGTTGGATGATTTTCATTGGAGAATTGCCGAAAAACCCAATCGTTACAGTATAAAAAAATAATCTATGAAAGACAGCGCTATCGCCCAGCTCATTGAGCAAGAAAAGAAAAGACAATTGGAAGGTATTGAACTCATCGCATCAGAAAATTTCGTATCGAATGATGTCATGGAAGCCATGGGCTCTGTACTCACCAACAAATACGCAGAAGGACTACCCAATAAGCGATATTACGGAGGATGTCAAATAGTGGATCAAGTGGAACAACTGGCCATAGATCGTCTTAAAACCTTGTTTGGTGCGGATTGGGCCAATGTTCAACCCCATAGTGGAGCCAACGCGAATAGCGCAGTAATGCTGGCGTTGTTACAACCTGGGGATAAAATCATGGGTTTAGATTTATCACAAGGCGGGCATTTGACGCATGGCTCACCTGTTAATTACTCTGGTAAACTTTATCAAGCTTGCTTTTATGGAGTAGATATCGAAACGGGCAGAGTGGACATGGATTTGGTAAGAGAAAAAGCCCATCAAGAAAAGCCAAAAATGTTGATTGTTGGGGCTTCTGCCTATAGCCGAGATTGGGATTACGCTGCCTTTAGAAGTATCGCCGACGAAATTGGAGCAGTACTATTAGGAGACATATCTCACCCCGCAGGACTGATAGCCGCAGGGCTACTCAATAATCCACTTCCACATTGCCATGTAGTGACCACCACCACCCACAAAACTCTGCGAGGACCAAGAGGCGGGGTAATCATGGTAGGAAAAAACCAAGCCAACCATATTGGCATAAAGAACAACAAAGGAGAAGCCAGAACTTGGGGCGGATTGCTCGATAGCGGGGTATTTCCCGGAATGCAGGGAGGCCCCTTAGAACATGTGATTGCTGCAAAAGCTGTCGCCTTTAATGAAGCGATGCAACCCAGCTTTAAGGAATATGGAAAACAAGTGATACTCAATGCTCACACATTGGCGAATGAACTCATTAGCTTAGGTTTTGATATTGTGAGTGGGGGGACGGATAATCATTGTATGCTCATCGATCTGCGCAACAAAAATGTAACAGGAAAGGAAGCGGAAGCTATTCTTGGCCAAGTGGATATCACCATCAATAAAAATATGGTGCCAGGAGATACACAATCTCCTATGGTGACCTCCGGTATTCGTTTAGGAACACCAGCTGTTACCACACGCGGATTAAAAGTGGAAGATATAAAATCAATGGCACATTTGATCAATGAAGCCATTGTACAAAAAGACAACGCAGCAGCGTTGACTAAAATTAAAAATGAAGTACATGCCATGATGTCCCAAAAACCTCTGTTCAGCGCATGAGCAATGAATTAGGGGGACATCCTAATTTGTATCTACAACAACACGGAAACAATCCAGTTCATTGGAAGCCATGGGGGACAGCTGTTTGGGAATCTGCAGTTGAGCTCAATAGATTGGTAGTGGTGAGCATCGGATACAGTGCTTGTCATTGGTGCCATGTAATGGAGAAAAACTGCTTTGAAGACGAAGAAGTGGGACACTATATGAACCAATATTTCGTCTCCATCAAAGTAGATCGAGAAGAACGCCCAGATGTGGACAGCATTTACATGTCCGCCATCCACGCTATGGGAAAAAATGGAGGTTGGCCGCTAAATTGCGTTTGTTTGCCTGATGGAAGGCCCATCTTCGCTGGCACCTATATTCCCAAACAAAAATGGCTGCAAACTTTACAAGAGCTACATCATCTTTTTATTCATGATCACGATACGGTTTTAGATTACGCTCAGCAACTAGAAAGCCACCTCAAAGACACACGAGATTGGTTTGATAGCCCTCTGAAGGAGGAAATTCCGTTTGACTTTGATCAATGGCTTACTCAATTGGATCATCAATGGGGTGGGACGATCGGAAGTCCAAAATTTCCTATGCCTCCATTGATACTGTTTGTTTTGAGAAGGAGCGTGGCAACCCAAAACACCATAGGTTTAACCTGGGTGCGCACCACCCTATCCAACATGATATTAGGAGGTTTATGGGATTGGATAGACGGAGGTTTTTCAAGATACAGTGTCGATGAAAGATGGCACATTCCTCACTTCGAAAAAATGCTCTATGACAATGCGCAACTATTGGAAGTGTACACATTGGCAAAACAATGGATTCCTCATGAAAAATGGGATATTGTGACTCATCATACTCGTCAATGGATAAATGATTTTCTGTTAACAAACAAAGGATTGTATTACAGCGCCACAGACGCCGACAGCGAGGGAGAAGAGGGAAAATACTTTTGCTTCGATGTTGCGCATTTGAAAAATCTATTGGGCCATGATTACGAAGAAGCCAATTTCCTTTTTGATTTTGAAAACAACTCTTATTGGGAAAACAATCAATGTGTGTTGCGATTAAAAGATTATGATCAACACATACCCTACAACATTTTTAAAAAACTATTCACGCAAAGGAGACTTCAAATCAGGCCAATCGTAGACAATAAAGTTTTACTGAGCTGGAATGCACTGCTGCTCAATGCTATGGCACAAGAACCCGAATCATTACCAGAAGCTGTAGCACTTTGGAGCCACCTTAAAAAAGAATTACATCACCCCCACGGTTGGGTGGGGACACTGTATCCAAATGGCACTGCTGCTGCCTGTACATTAGATGCTTTGGCCTTCTTACAAAAAGCACTGATTACACTTTTATTTCAAACCAGTGATGGGATTTATTGGAAGGATATCATTGACATACAACAAACCATCGAAAAAAGGTTCAAAGATGCCACCTCGGTTTTCTTTTTCAGCAGTGATGACTCACCCCTTTTTTTAATCCCTAAAGATCTTCATGACAGTGTGATTCCCTCTGCTAACGCCGTTATTGCGGAAAATTTATATTGGATGGGAATTATTGATGCTAATCCGTTATGGGTGGAGCAATCGAAAACCATGACCTATCAAAGATGCCAGGCTTTACAAAACCCCATGAGCAGCGCTCACTGGTGGCAAGTAAAAATACTTTTTGAACAATGCGCCAGTGTAATTGCAGGAAATTTCATCGATCCAGCAACAAAAAAAAGATTACTACTGCACAAGTATATTGAGACATCGTACAAGACTTCCGATTTGAACTTCCTCAAAAACAAACCAAACGACAGCAAGGTTTATTATGTTTGTAATTCAGAAACATGCTATCCACCTACAAGCGATATATCTCATTGGCTATACTCTTCATTGGGCTAGTTCCCAATGTGTGGAGTCAAATGATTAACAACAAAGAGGGCAAAGCATTCGAATCTCCCCTCACTTTTAATCGTTCTTTCCTTTGGGAAAATAAAATTGCTCAAATAAATGAAACCGTCATTATCAAAATGGCTGGAAGGCCACTCATTGATACTGACGAAACCATCCAACATTATTTTGGATTAACAGGTCTATTGGAAAAAACTAACCAACAACTGCCTGAAAGCAATAGTCCTGACACCTCCTCGATTTTGTACAAAAGAAACGATATTGGACAGCTTTTTGAAATTCAAAAGACCAAAGGGAAAAATGTCACCATTACAGAGCATACCTATGATCAAACCGGAAAACTAAAAAGAACAGAATCAAAAGAAAAAATCTTAGCAGAGGGAATTGAACCGCGCGAAATACTTATTGAATCCACATCATATGAATACTCGTTTCCCAAAGAAAATACTGTTCGCAGAGAGAATATCAATAATTACGGTTTAGCCTACAGCGCAATAACCATCGAAAGAAATGAACAAGGGTTTTTGCTTTCAGAAACAGAAGAATGGTACATCAGTAAAAAAATCATTACAAAAAATTACCAATACAATGATATGGGTTGGGTAAGCACAGTGAGCTCTCAATCCAATATGGGAGATCCAATAGAAAGAATAGAGTACACCTATGATGCTAAAGGCAATGTACAAACCGCTAAAAAATTCATCGAAGGAAAAGCCGTTGAAGAATACGAAGTGATTTATCAAAACAATGCACTGGTGAAAGCCATTTTGCATCAAGACCTGTCGAGCACTGCCATCACTATTCACAAATACGAATATACCTTTAGATAATGAAAAAAATCCTCGTAATATTCACTTTATTGGGTTGTGTTTTTTTGAGTCCTATCGTCTCTGCTCAAAAAAACAACAGCCCCGAGCAAGAACATACCATTACTCCTCAAGATGGCAGGAACAAGGAGAAAGAGAATAGAAGAAAAAAAGAGGAAGAGTATCAAATTAAAAAACAACATCACGAAAAAATTCAAGATAAGGCCACGCTAAAGAGAATGAAAGAGAGCAGAAAAAGAGCCGAAAAAAATGCTGGTTCAGGAAGAAAGCCTTGGTATAAAAGACTTTTCAGTTGATGAAACCAACCATTTTTTACTGAATAACATCTCAAAATAAAACAGCTCAATGAAAAAACTGATCTTGGTATTGCTGATTACCCTTCCGTTTGTATCCAATACACAAATAAATTGGAGCGATCATATTGCTCCTATCCTTTTTGATCACTGCACTCAATGTCATCATCCTGGAGGAATCGGTCCGTCGAGTTTTGTATCGTATGATGACGCCTACAACAATAGCGGATCTATATTGGCCGTTATAACGGAAGGCATTATGCCACCTTGGCCAGCAGACCCGAACTATCGTCATTTTGCTGATGAAAACGTGTTGACCACTGATGAAAAGAATTTAATAGAGGAATGGGTGATGGGCGGAGCTATCGAAGGGAATCCCGCCAATGCCCCGTCACCTCCCAATTACGACAGCAACTCCGCATTGCCCGTGATTGATTTTTCTGCCGTTACTCCATTGAATACAAGTCAAGCGGTAACGCATGATGACTACAGAACTTTTGTTATTCCCAGTAATTTTACCACTGATCAATTCATCGATGCTATTGAGATAATTCCGGGAAACGATGATATCATCCATCATGTGGTTATTTATTATGATCCCTCCAATACCTGCTTGAGTTATGATGCGGCAGATCCCGGACCTGGTTTTGCCACCAATGGTACAGGAGGCGGAATCCCCCCAGCAGCGCATTTCATGGCTGCATGGGTACCCGGAAAAGGTCCTCAATTTTTGCCAGAAGGATTTGGATTGAGAGGGGAAGCCAACGGTTATTTTCTCATCGAGATGCATTACCCTGCAGGATCTGTCGGGCAGACCGATGAAACTACCATTAACCTGCACTTGAGTACCTCACCTTCCCCTAGAGAAGTATTCTTCGAACCCGTCATCACCCATTTTCCAACCACTCTGGATGAACCAGCATTGATCATTCCCCCCAATACAGAAGCCACCTTTCACGCCACATACAATTTAAACTACGACGTTACCCTGCTGGGAGTATTTCCCCACATGCATCTCATAGGAAAAAGCATTACAAGCTTTGCCGTTAATGATGGTGATACAATTCCGTTGATTCACATTCCACAGTGGGATTTTGAATGGCAATTCAGCTATGACTATCCCCAGTTGATCCATCTTACTCCTGGGACTGCCATCAAAGCAGTAGCCACCTATGACAACACAGTGAATAATCCCAACCAACCCAACAATCCTCCCCAGCTCGTTACGGCAGGTGAAGAAACAGCGGATGAAATGATGATCATTTTCTTCATGTACACCGCTTATCAGACAGGGGATGAAAGTATCATTATTGACTCCAATTTACATGTAAACCAGGTTCCAAAAGAACACAATGCATCGCTGACGCTATTTCCTAATCCATGCATCAATGAATTACATTGGAACATTGACTCTGACATCAATGAACTGGCCTCGATTACTATTTCAGATGTATCTGGGAGAAAGTTTGATGAAACCTTTATTTCCCTGAGCAGCGGTAAAAACTTGTGTCATTATGATTCACACCACCTGTCACCCGGAATTTATACATTGTCTTTAAAAACAACAAAAGAAGCGTTCAACACGCGATTTATCAAAGCCTATTGACCTTTTATTCGCCCGGGATTCTTTGAAATGAAGGCCTTCCATGAGGAAGTCTTGGCTCCCATTAGCGGATTAGAGGTTTGATAAAAATGACAAACCGCTGCCGCCAATCCATCCGTTGCATCCAATTGCTTGGGTAAATCTTGTTCAGGAATTTTCAGTAATCTTTGTAACATCGCGGCTACTTGCTCCTTGGAGGCGTTTCCATTTCCCGTGATGCTTTGCTTTATTTTCCGAGGTGCATACTCATTAACAGATAATTGACGGCTCAAAGCAGCTGCAATCGCCACTCCTTGCGCTCTGCCTAACTTTAGCATGGACTGTACATTTTTCCCAAAAAACGGAGCCTCAATAGCCAATTCATCGGGATGGAAGCCATCAATGAGTTCGATACAACGCTCATATATTTTGCTTAACTTTAAGGCGTGATCATCAATTTTTTCTAAATGCACTACCCCCATTGCCAAAAGCGAAATCTCCTTACCTTTCACTTCGATGATTCCATAGCCCAAAACAGAAGTTCCAGGATCAATTCCCAATATCACTCTTTCTTTTTGATTCACCATCTATGTGGGTAAATGTACTATTGGTTGCGGCTATCACTGCCATGGCGGCTTATCTTTTTTGGGTAAGCTATTTAATAAAAGGAAAATCTGCACTTCCCACTTCCACTGCTACCGTACCTTCTTCCATTTCCATCATCCTTTGTTCCCGGAACGATGGAAATCAACTGGTGCATTTAATCACCACTCTGCAGCAACAAATCCGTCGATCACAGCATGTTGAAATTATTGCTGTAGATGATGGCAATGAACCTCCATTAACCTCTCTTTTAGCACATTTCGAGAACGGTATAAAGGTTTTAGATTCCAACGGCAATGGAAAAAAAGCGGCTTTGACCACCGGCATACAACATGCAAAAAATGAATGGATCATCACCTTGGATGTTGATGTTTCATTACCTACGAGTTGGTGGGAGAATATCCAACCGTATTTATCCAATGCGGTTGACTTGTGCATTCTTCCCATTGAAATTCAAAAAGAAAAAGGCGCACTCTTCTTTTTCCAATGGCTCGAATTTCACATTCTCCAAATCATTACTAGAGGAAGCGCTCATCGGAAAACACCATTGCTCTGCAATGGCGCTCATTTGGCTTTTCGAAAGCAAACTTGGATGGAATCTTATTTTCCAGTCATTCAAAACAACCTCGCAAGTGGTGATGATCAATTTCTACTAGAGTCCTTTCGATTGGACGGAAAAAAAATTGTATTTTTAGACAACCCCGAGCTGATGGTCACAACCACTCCCGTTGGATCTTGGAGACAACTCTTTTCGCAAAGAAGAAGATGGTCATCCAAAACTACACGATACCGTCTCTGGGATATGCAAGGTCTTGGATGGATTACACTCCTCTCCAACCTTGGGTGGATATGTACACTATCTTTTTTCATCCTAGATGAAAATCGCAACACCTTGATTCTGCTTCTCCTGCTCTACATCAGTATAGAATGCATTTGGGTGATGGACACATTTATAAAACAGCCCTTTTCAACATTGCTCTTTTTACTCTTTTATCCATTCTACGTGTTAGCCACACTGGGTTCTTTTTTACTTTACACCACAGAATGGAAAGGCAGAAAAATAAGAGTATAAACCTGTTTTGGAAAAAATTCAAACAAGATACGCTCGCTGTGATTGGTCTTGGCATCATCATTCTATTCTGTCTCATTGCCTTGCTAGGACCCTGCATACGACCCGATAGCTCCCCCAATGCCAATCTACAAAACCTTTCGATTGCCCAATTACCACCCCTTTCCAATATCGATGTCACTTTCTGTTCATCAGATGGTGTTTTCCACACAGAATCTAAAACCTTTATTTTGGGCACAGATCGACTAGGAAGAGATATACTCTCTCGATTAATGGCCGGCACTTATATCAGTTTGTTAGTAGGATGGATAGCTGTCTGTATGTCACTGATCATTGGTCTAACGCTTGGTGTAATAGCCGGATATTACCGCGGTTGGATAGATCATGTACTCTCTTGGATCATCAATGTATTTTGGTCGATACCCGGTCTATTAGTCGTGATGGCCTTTATTTTAGCTTTCGGCACTGGATTTTGGAAAGTGTTTATTGCAGTGGGACTCACCATGTGGGTAGAAGTAGCCAGAGTGGCGAGAGGTCAGGTGCTGAGCATCCGAGAAAAGGAGTATATTGAAGCCGCGAGATCCATTGGTGCCTCCGATTTCTCTATCATGTATCGGCACATTCTACCCAATATCATGCCCCCCATCATCGTGATTTCAGCCGCCAATTTTGCCAGTGCCATTTTGATTGAAAGTGGATTGAGCTTTTTAGGTTTAGGCACACAAATTCCGGCTCCCAGCTGGGGAAATATGATTCGAGAAAACTACTCCATGATTACCACTTCACAAGCCTATCTTGCCATTGCACCAGGTTTGTTGATCATGATCACTGTACTATCGTTGATGTATATCGGGAATGGTCTTCGACATGCATTGGATGTGAAATCATCATGAAAAAGATTAATTTAGCCCAATGAAGACGGATTCAAAAATATATGTTGCTGGGCATCGGGGTATGGTGGGTTCCGCTATCGTGAGAGCACTTCAAAAGAATCAATTCAACAATATTGTTACCCGTACTTCCGCTGAATTAGATTTACGAAACCAAAAAGCAGTCAATGACTTTTTTGATCAAGAAAAGCCAGAATATGTCTTCCTAGCCGCTGCCAAGGTGGGTGGCATATTGGCCAACAATACCTATCGTGCTGAATTCTTATACGACAACCTGATTTTGGAGGCCAATGTGATCCATGCAGCACATATAACAGGGGTTAGAAAACTGTTATTTCTAGGATCCTCTTGCATATATCCCAAATTTGCTCCGCAACCCCTACAAGAGGAATCTTTGCTATCCGGATTTTTAGAACCCACCAATGAGCCCTATGCCATCGCTAAAATTGCAGGAATCAAAATGTGTGAGACCTATCGACAACAATATGGCGACTGTTTTATCTCTGCCATGCCCACCAATTTGTATGGACCAAATGACAACTATGATCTCAATAGCTCGCATGTGCTACCCGCTATGATCAGAAAATTTCATGAGGCCAAAGTCAATGGCGAGCAACCCGTTCATTTATGGGGAACTGGGAATCCCATGAGAGAGTTTTTACATGTTGATGATCTCGCCCAAGCATGTTTATTTTTGATGGAAAACTACAATGAAGATCAATTCATCAATGTAGGAAGTGGCGTGGATATCAGCATCAAAGAACTAGCTGAGATAATAGCAGAAATTGTTGGTTTCAATGGAGAGACAATATGGGATACGAGCAAACCCGATGGCACTCCTAAAAAACTCATGGATGTTTCAAAATTAGAAAAACTTGGTTGGAAAGCCCAAATTTCTTTGAGACAAGGCATAGAAAGTGTTTACGAAATCTTCAAAAGTGAATACAACTACGCATGAGATTTTTTATTTTCATTTTAGTCCTATTTACCACCCAATTATCATCTGCTCAAATAATTCCCATACACGATTATTGGAATCGAGAAATTGAAAGACACCAATTGAAAAATGCCAAGGGCTTTAGCACTTCTTACAAACCCTTGCTTCAAAGTCATACTGATTTTAAAAAATTTGATTCACAACGCGTAGATTCCGCTATTTATTATTGGAATATCAATCGAATTTTATTCCGAGACCATTGGTTAACCTACCAAAAAGAAAATGTCCACATCATGGCAGATCCTTGGGTTGATTTCTCTTATTTCAAGGACCCACTCAATAGAGATTATAATCATAAAGTTAGCCGACAATACAATAACTCCAGAGGTATTTGGATACAAGGAAATATTGGAAACAGCTTTTCGTTTCATACCGCTTTTTCAGAAAATCAGAGTATTTTCCCTTTTTACATGTCCGCTATCAGTGATTCACTAGAGGTCATTCCTGGATGGGGAAGATTCAAAGCATTTAAAAAATATGGATATGATTATGCCGTTTCCAACAGCAGCATTCAAATAGAGCCGCATTCCAAATTACAAATCTCTTTGAGTTACGGAAAGCAATTCATTGGATCCGGTTATAGAAGTATATTATTGTCTGATGCCGCAATGAGCTATCCTTTTGCGAGTATTCGCTATTCTGGTAAATGGTTCACTTACCTATCCTCTGCCGCATTGTTACAAGAGCAAGAAAGATTACCACTCGGAAGCACTTCAGAGAGTCTTTTTAAGAGAAAAATGGGAACTTGGAATTTCCTAATAGTCACCCCGCTTCCTACTATTGAAGTGGGATTTTTAGAAAGTGTTCTTTACGAAATTTGGACACCACAAGGGCGTAAATCGCCACATTATTCATCATACATTCCCGTCATCGGCGCCAGAAGTTTTCTTTCGGATCAAAACACTGCTTCTACTCTATATGGTTTGAACCTCAAATGGAACGCGTTTCATCAATTCACCTTGTATGGCCAGTATGGTTGGTTGAACAATAAAACGAAAAGTTATGGTATTCAGTCAGGTATTTTATATAGCAATTTCCTCATCAAGAATTTAGACATTCGAATTGAGTATAATTCCACAAGTGCCTTTATGTATTCGAGTGCGCAAGATTTACTCTCCTATACTCAACAACAACAGGCGTTGGGTCATCCCGCTGGTGGCGACATGCAAGAATGGTCCGTGAGAGTAGATTACACCCGCAAAAGGTTTCTTTTTCATGGAGACATCCACCAAATCAACCAAACTTTATCCAATGGCGCAGATCCTTATCAGCAAAGCTTTTTTATCGGTTCATCCGGATCACGCTCTATGCTCCAATGGCAGTTAAAGGCCGGATGCTTGATCAACCCCAAAGTGCATTTATGCTTTTGGTTGGGCTATACACAGAGAAATGACATCAGAAAAATGAGTGCTATTTCAGAGGAATCAAAATTCAACGCTTCGCTTTTTACTATAAACTTATCTAGCACTTTGAACAGCCAATACTTTGATTTTTGACAATTCTATTGTACCTTAGGACAACCAAAACCCAAATGTTGTGATCGTTAACCTAGTGCTTGCTTTTTTTACTGCCTTATTGTTGGTGATGATAGCTATGCCTTCTTTGATCAAAGTGGCCAAACTTAAGCATCTTGTGGATGAGCCCGGTGATGAAAGGAAACTACACAGCCGGAGCATTCCTACATTAGGAGGCATCATGATTTTTGCGGGAACTATTTTTGCCTACAGCTTACTATTTCCGTCCAAAGAGTCCTGGATGATGGGGAACAATTACGACCCTCTCTCTGCACTGAATGAATTCAAATACCTCATTGCCTCGATGTTCATTTTGTTTTTTCTCGGACTCAAAGATGACATAATTGGAGTTTCGCCTGTAAAAAAATTATATGTTCACGCATTGGTAGGATTTATTTTAGTGATCCTCGCTAACATCAGAATCACTAGTTTTTGGGGACTCTTTAATGTGTATGAACTCCCCTATTGGGTGAGCATTGTGATCAGCTTTTTCACCTATATCGTCACCGTTAATTCGATCAACCTCATTGACGGCGTAGACGGCTTGGCCGGTGGTATTGGTTTGATCGCTTCCTCCACCTTTGGATTTTGGTTTTACAGCACGGGAGATTTACCCCTGTCATTATTGGCCATCAGCATGGCTGGAGCATTGACAGGGTTTCTGATCTTTAATTTTCAACCGGCTAAAATTTTTATGGGAGATGCCGGTTCGCTCATCCTTGGCATGGTGATGTTTGTTTTAGCCATGAAGTTGATTGAATTTCCCCCCAACAGAATGATTGGGATGGCCACTCATGTTTCCAAACCTGTATTGGCCATGGCCATCTTGTGCTATCCGCTCGCGGATACTTTGAGGGTTTTCATTGTTCGCATTGCGGCTGGAAAATCACCTTTTTTAGCAGATAAGAATCACGTTCACCACAAACTACTCTCTTTTGGATGGTCACATCGAAAAGTCAGTTTTGTTCTTTATCTAGTGACGCTATTCTTTATCATGCTCACCTTTGCCATGCCCGACGACACCCCCAATATTAGTCTTTTGGTGGTGTGCGGATCAGCTATTATCGCCAGTTTCTCTATTTTCTGGATTCCCGCCAAAAAATAGTTATTCACTGTTTATTTTATTTCACCGACCCCCATCTATGCATGGCTTAGATTTCGTTTACAATTAAAATACCATGCAATCAATACTCGGACCGGCCATTCAAAACATCATCGATGATCATCATGAAAACGATTTGATACTATTTGAAAAAATTCAATTTCAAATATCCAAATGGAAAGCCGAAATGCTCAATGCCCAACCAAGACCCTTGCACATCAAAGAGGTAATGGAACAATGGGACGAGCGCAAAAATGAGCTTTTAAAAGAAAAACCCATTGCGCTTCCTCCCTCCTTTTGGGCAGAGCAAATGGGTGGTTTTAAAAAAGGAGAAATCATTTGTATCGCAGGCAGACCCCAGATGGGAAAAACAGCTTCACTCCTCTACTTGATTCACACTATCGCTAAAAAACATAACACATTGTTGTACTCTGCTGACCTGAGCGAAAGGGCGCTCATTCAAAGGTTGTTATGCTTAGAAACCAAATTTTCTCTGGATCACATACAAAGTGGCCAACTCAATGAAGAGATGATGGAACATTTATATCGTCAGTCCGACCAACTGTATGCAATGCCACTCATCATCAATAGCGAATACTTCCATTACGTCCATGATTATATCATCAATATGGAGTCTATTATCGTACGAGAAAAAATAGAAGTGGTGGTGATCGACAACATCACCTCATTTGAAGACAAAGGCCATGAACACCACCCGAAACAGGTGAACAAACTCATCGACCAAATCAAAAAAATTGCCGAAAAATACAAGGTGACCATCCTCTTCACAGCGCCGGTTAGCAGCTCCATTGAGAAGGAAAAAGGACCCAAAAAACCCGCATTACAACACTTACAACCCTATGGTATCATTCAACAATGGGCAGATAAAGTTATCTTTCTCTATCGACCCGAATGCTACGGCTATTTCCAAGATGAAAAAGGTCAATCCAATCACAACAAAATGGAATGGATATTGGCTAAAAATAAAACGGGGCCCACAGGCCACTTTTTGTTCGATTTCAACCGGAATTTTGGAGAAATAAGGGAGATAAAATCTTGAAACCCAAATCCACCTCACTAAAAAAACAAAAGAAAACAGCAAAATGTCATTTTTGATGAGTGTTTAGCATTCTGTCCTTATTTTCGTGCCGTATAAAAAAAACGTATGGCGAAAGGAATTTTTCAATCTTCACTCACCAAGAAATATGTCATGGCGGCCACAGGCCTGTTTTTGATTTCATTCTTGGTTGTTCATGCCGCAATCAATGCGATGATCTTCTTCAACGATGGCGGTAAAACCTTCAACAGTTGGGGCCATTTTATGGGAACCAATTTGATTGTAAGAACCATGGAAATTGGCTTATTTGCGGGCCTTATTCTTCATATCGTGGATGGATTGGTGCTTTTTTTCCAAAACAGAAAAGCTCGTCCAGTAAAGTACGCCTATGAAAAACCCAATGCCAGTAGCCAATGGTATTCCAGAAGTATGGCGATTCTTGGCACCTTGATTTTGTTGTTTTTGGTTATTCACTTAAAAGACTTTTGGTTGAAAACTCGCATCACCGAATTAACTGGCAACAAGCACATGTACATTGATGGAGAATGGGTGGAAAATTTATTTGCTGAAATGCAATTGGTATTTTCCAATTTATGGATGGTGATCATTTATGTTTTAGGTTGTTTCTCTCTCTTCTGGCACTTGTTACATGGATTTAGAAGTGCTTTCCAATCTATGGGTTGGAATTACAGCAAATATGCTTCATTGATAGCTAACACAGGAGACGCATTCTCTGTTGTCATCAGCGCATTGTTTGCCTCAATGCCCATTGCTATGTATCTAAACTTGGTTCATTAATACACTGAATATGGAACTCAATTCAAAAATTCCAGATGGTCCATTGGACCAAAAGTGGACGAAATACAAAAACACTGCTCGCTTGGTCAATCCTGCCAATAAGCGCAATATTGACGTAATCGTAGTAGGCACTGGATTAGCTGGAGCCTCTGCGGCGGCCTCTCTCGCAGAAATGGGATACAAAGTGAAAGCTCTTTGTTTCCAAGATTCACCACGCAGAGCGCACAGTATTGCCGCGCAAGGTGGAATCAATGCTGCCAAGAACTACATGAACGATGGCGACTCTACCTATCGCTTGTTCTATGATACCATCAAAGGGGGTGATTACAGAGCCCGCGAAGCCAATGTGTACCGTTTGGCGGAAGTAAGCGCCAATATCATCGACCAATGTGTGGCGCAAGGTGTTCCTTTTGCCCGTGAATATGGTGGATTGTTGGATAATCGCTCTTTCGGAGGAACTCAAGTTTCTAGAACATTTTATGCCAAAGGTCAAACCGGTCAGCAATTATTGTTGGGAGCGTACTCGGCATTGAGTCGTCAAATTGGTAAAGGCAATGTCACTTTATTGAATCGTCACGAAATGTTGGATGTCGTGATAGTGGATGGAAAAGCCAGAGGAATCATTGCACGCAATTTAGTAACCGGTGAAATCGAGCGTCACGGTGCTCACGCCGTTGCGTTGTGCACCGGTGGATATGGCAATGTGTTTTTCCTCTCTACCAATGCCATGGGATCCAATGTCACGGCGGCTTGGAGAGCGCACAAAAGAGGCGCTTTGATGGCCAATCCATGCTTCACACAAATTCACCCTACTTGTATTCCCGTAAGTGGGGATCATCAATCCAAATTGACATTGATGTCGGAGTCATTGAGAAATGATGGCCGTATATGGGTTCCCAAATTCAAAGAAGACGCAGAAGCGATCAGAGCTAAAAAACTAAAACCTACCGATCTTCCTGAAGAACGCAGAGATTATTATCTAGAGCGTCGATATCCCGCTTTTGGTAATTTGGTTCCTCGTGATGTGGCTTCCAGAGCCGCCAAAGAGCGCTGCGATGCGGGATTTGGTGTAAACGCTACTGGGGAAGCTGTCTATCTCGATTTCTCTAGTGCCATTGAGCGATATGGCAGACAACGCGCTACTGTCAAAGGCATGCACAATGCTAGCATAGAAGAAATCATTGCCTTAGGAAAAAAAGTAGTGGAAGAGAAATACGGCAACCTCTTCCAAATGTATGAGCAAATTGTAGCGGAAAATCCATACGAAACCCCCATGATGATCTATCCAGCGGTTCACTACACCATGGGAGGTCTTTGGGTGGACTATGAATTGATGACCAATATACCTGGCCTATACGCCTGTGGAGAAGCCAATTTCTCCGATCACGGAGCTAACCGATTGGGTGCCTCAGCTTTGATGCAAGGATTGGCCGATGGTTATTTTGTTTTGCCATACACCATTGGGAATTATCTGGCTGATGAAATTCGCACCGGAAAAATCTCTACCGATACTCCTGAATTCAAAGAAGCGGAAGAGCGCGTGGTTCAACAAATCAAGGGATTTTTCTCTAACAATGGAACCCAACCGGTTGACTTTTATCACAAAAGATTAGGCAAAATCATTTGGGATTATTGTGGAATGGCCCGAAACGAAGAAGGATTAAAATTCGCTATCAGCGAGGTGCAAAAAATTCGTCAAGAGTTTTATGCCAATGTGAGAGTTCCTGGTAGCCCCAACGGAATGAATCCAGAATTGGAGAAAGCTTGTAGAGTGGCTGATTTTATTGATTTAGGTGAGTTGATGTGCTTGGATGCCTTGAGCAGAAATGAATCATGTGGAGGTCACTTCCGTGAAGAGTTCCAAACAGAAGACGGCGAAGCGCTCAGACAAGACGATACTTACAATTATGTAGCCGCATGGGAGTTTACTGGCAATCCATCTGCCCCCAACCTTCACAAGGAAGCGTTGGTGTATGAAAACATTAAAGTACAATCTCGTAGTTATAAATAACAACATGGAAAACGGAATGAACCTGACCTTAAAAGTATGGCGCCAAGCAAACGCAGAGAGCGCGGGTCAAATGACAGAGTACAAATTGGGCAATGTCTCTCCAGACATGAGCTTTTTGGAAATGATGGATGTTTTGAATGATCAACTCATCCGCAAGGGAGAAGATCCCGTGGCTTTCGACCATGATTGCCGTGAGGGTATTTGCGGGATGTGTTCTATGTTTATCAACGGTGAAGCGCATGGACCCAACCGCGGTGTCACCACTTGTCAGTTACACATGCGTTCCTTCAAAGATGGCGACACTATCTATATCGAGCCATGGCGCAGTGCAGGTTTTCCTGTCATCAAAGATTTGATGGTGGACAGAGCCGCATTTGACCGCATTCAACAAGCAGGCGGATTTATCTCGGTGAACACCTCCGGTAGAACCATGGATGCCAATGCGATTCCTGTTCCCAAAGCAGACGCAGACAAGGCCTTTGACGCCGCTACTTGCATTGGATGTGGAGCTTGTGTAGCCACTTGCCCCAATGGATCGGCGATGTTATTCGTTGGAGCCAAAGTTTCTCAATTTGCCTTGTTGCCTCAAGGGCAACCAGAGCGCAAAGAGCGCGTGCTCAACATGGTAAAACAAATGGATGAGGAAGGATTTGGAAACTGCAGCAACATCGGTGCTTGCGAGGTGCAATGTCCCAAAACCATCAGCATTGAGAACATTGCTCGCATGAACAGAGAGTATTTGTCAGCGACATTGAAGCCAGAGAATTAAGGGGGATAAGCTCGGCGGAGACAAGAAGGAGACTAACTCACCTCGTTTCTCGGCAAAGCCTAGACAAGGCGTGGGACATGATCGCTAACGCGATCGGAACAAGCTCATTGCGTGAGAAGGACAAGTGAACTTGTGCTATCGCTACTCCGAAGCGATGGATATCATCCGATCCTGTGTAGCCAGGACTTCTATTTTCCACTGTATCGTACTCTGCGGATAAAAAGGTGCCCCCACCGCAGGCCACTCTATAAAATGCCAATCCGCTTGTTCCAATAAATCCATGAAACCCATCTCATACAATTCATCTACATCTTTAACCCGATACAAATCGTAATGATGTATGCGCTTGCCTTGATCAGAAAGATATTCGTTCACAATGCTATACGTTGGGCTCGACACGTCTTGAATGCCACACAAACCGAGCAATGCTGACATCAAAGTAGTCTTTCCCACTCCCATCTCACCTTCTATTAGTACCACACACTTCGTTGGCAAAGAAGACAACAATTCTTGGGCAACTTGCTCAATCCCTGACAACGAATAACGGATACTTTTCATCATTTCGGCTGAAGAACGACAAAAGGAATCAAGACTTCCTCCATGCTGATTCCCCCGTGTTGGAAAGTATTCTTATAATGCGCTACGAACTGGTGGTAATTGTTTTGATAAACAAAATAGCCTTTGGACTTGGCAAAAATATAAATGCTACTCAACTGTGGTCTCGGCAAATGCGCTTGCGCTGCATCTTTCACCTCAAATACTTCCTTTGCATTATAATTCAAATTCTTGCCCACCTTGTAACGCAAATTGGTATTGGTGGCTTTGTCTCCAATCACTTTGATGGGATCTTCCACTCTCACTGTGCCATGATCGGTGGTAATGATCACCCGTGCCTTTTGCTCCGCCATTTTCTCCAACATCTCCCGCAATGGACTGTGCTCAAACCAAGATTTGGTGAGTGAAAGATAAGCCGGCTCGTCTTCTGCCAACTCCTTGATCACTTCCATTTCACTTCTGGCATGGCTGAGCATATCAACGAAATTATATACTACGACATTCAAATCATTGTCTTTCAAGTTGCTCATTTGATCCACCAATTTTTTTCCAAATTGATGTTGCACCACTTTGTGATAACTGGTCTTCAAGTTCAACCCAGACCGCTTCAATTGCGCTTGCAAAAAATCATATTCAAAATCATTTTTGCTTCCCTCTTCATCCTCCTCTCTCCACCATTGCGGATGGAGCTTTTGCATCTCTGTGGGTAACAGTCCGGAGAACATGGCATTGCGCGCATACATAGTGGCAGTGGGAAGAATGGCGTACAAGAGATCTTCATTTTCCCATCTAAATAAATCTTTGAGATAAGGGGCAATGATCTTCCATTGATCAAAACGCAGATTATCAATCACCACCCAATACAAAGGTTTTCCGGGCTCAATGAGCGGCTTAACTTTTTTATTGAAAACCGTATGCGACATCACAGGCGCCTCTTTCTTTCCGTTGATCCAGTCCAGGTATTGATCAGAATAAAACTTCACAAACTGATCATTGGCATCCGCCTTTTGCGAGATGAGCAAGTCCTTCATGCTCTCCTCTTGTGTTTGCGAGAGCTCCATGGTCCAGTACACCATCTTCTTGTAAAACTCTCCCCATTCTTCAGCATTCATTCGATTCCCCAGCTGCATCGAGATCTCCCTGAATTCTTGTCGATAATCTTGCGTCGTTTTCTCGCTGATCAATCTTTTCTCATCCAAATTCTTTTTGATGCTCAGTAAAATTTGATTGGGATTAACCGGCTTAATGAGATAGTCTGCAATCTTACTTCCAATGGCCCCTTCCATGATATGCTCTTCTTCACTTTTGGTGATCATGACCACAGGCAAATTTGGATCATGGGTTTTGATTTGTTGCAGGGCCTCAAGACCGGATATCCCCGGCATATTTTCATCCAAAAAAACCATATCGAAATGAGCACTCTTTACTTGCTCCACAGCTTCTCTGCCATTGTTGACCGTTTGAACAGCATACCCTTTTGCTTCAAGGAACAACACATGCGGTTTGAGTAACTCAATCTCATCATCCGCCCACAAAATTTTTGGATTCATCTTCATGCTAACGCAAAGGTAGGGAGAATATTTTAGGATGGCTGCGCACCATTAGGCGGAATATATTCTCGCCGAGTAAGCAGGTCAGTGAATAAGGTTGTTTCTTCCACTGCATCACTGCGCGGAAAGGAATATGAGGAAATTTTGAAAGTGCCAATTAAAAAATTCAAAAACAATCAATCGAAAATCCACCTGAATACATCCAAACAATTGGTGTGTTACTCATATGACAATCACTTCCCTACAACAAATCTCATACGATCATTCCCTATCGACAATAAATAAACACCACTAGACAATGATTCGACTGATAGCTCTAATAAATTGGTATTTATGACAACATCTGTCTTAAAAATGGAATTTCCCAAAAGATCAAAAATTTCAATATGTTCCATTCCACCCAAGCCCTCAGATTTAAGCAGATTTATCCGTCCATCGCGAGAGGGATTGGGAAACAATATAAAACTATTTGAATTTTGAATTTCGTTTACTACCATCGCATTAATGCTAACCGTCAACTGCGTCTGAACTTCACAACCCATTGAGTCAATTTGGGTGACAGTAACTGTTCCATATTCTGCATCCAACCAAAGGACATTTAGAATTTGAGGACTGGGGTTACTGATCACTAATCCGTAACTTACACTCCATACATACTGACAATTAACACAACCTTCCACTGAATATTGGGCATTCTCGCCACCCGAAACATCAATAGGTCCAGAAATGATGGGATAGGAGCCATTGGGTTCTTGAATCGGCACCACCATCTGAGCTGTACATCCTGCAGTATCAGTAATGACTAATGTGTATTCTCCAGCACTCAAATTAAAAGCATGAGGCATTGTTTGAATTGGGTTGGTATTCCAAGAAGCGTAATATAATCCTGCCCCTCCGCTGACAGAGGTAAAAATTTCACCTTGACTTGCAGCAAAACAAGTATTGTGAATAACAGAATCCAGAACAATCTGTATGGGAAAAACTTCACAAAAAGTTCCCAAGTATCCAACACAATTGCATTGAGAATTGATTGTATCATTCAAAGTCCAAATATCACCGTCATCGCAGGTTTGCCCGACTACAATACAAGAAGAATCCGGAGCAGTTGCCATAACATTGTAATTACAAGCCATAGCATCCATGCATCCTACAATCACACAACTAAGATCAGTACCGCTGCAATCCTCATCGATGGAATTCTCGCAAATCTCTATTCCATCGGGGTTAATATCACCCACAGAATCATTACAATCCAGCGCATTGACTGCAAGACCGGGGACAAAATTACATGCCAAAATAGACGTTGCTGGATCACCAAATCCATCCAAATCTATATCAGCGAAGTAAGACTCCGGAATCAATGTTGAAAGATCAAAATTACTAGAGCAAGAGTCTCCAAAAACCACTACGCTACAATTAGGAATATCAGATACATTGACAAGAAAACTGGTCGCTTCTGAAGTCTGACCATTATTCCATGAATACTGCAAAACATCCTCCACCTGAACTGATGAGTTGGTGGAATCAAATCGAATTTCCCAATCGAACATGTATCCTTGGTCAGCTCCAGCTACATCACATATTTGTATAATCCACTCCCCATTGATGGGACATCCCAGCAGGCTATCCCATGAATCTTGAATGGAATAAAAATCTGATGGCAGAGTGGATAGTGATGGATTAGCCGAGGCAAATTCGGATAATGTTCCATTAGAGGCCGTTGGTGACCAGAAATAATTCCAACCGATTCCTTCATTAAATAACTCATCATCCAAAGGCTGTCCTAAAAACTTAAACGGGCCAGAATACGGCAATGAGACATTGACAAATTGACCATTGGGGCAATACAATTTTATGGATAGATCTGTATGAAAGCTATGCTCAATATTTAAACGCAAAAACTCAATATCCTGAGGCGAAGAAATCATTGATGACAGTGAATTAGAAACACTAATCGTATCGCTCGTGCAAGAATAATCATTGATAGGAATCCCTGAATTGGTCAAATTCATAACTAGTAATACAGAATCTGCCCCACAAGAAGCTGAATCGGCAGGCACCAATTCGCATGTCAATGGTTGATCGACAAATATTTCGTGAAAATTATTATATATATCCTGACAAGAATTAATTGAAACCAATTGACAAGCAATTACATCATTATTTTGCAATCCCGTGAAGGTGAAAATGGTATCTTGAATATTGGAAATCACTTGATCATTTACAGTCCAATTGAAAGTATAATCATTTCCGAAATATATCGAAGTGTCTATGGGAATTTCCATTTGTACTTCACCTCCGGGCAGAATACTCCAATCACTTATTGTGGAAAGAATCATATTCCAAGATAAAGGATACTCAATATTGAATAATAAAGAATCCATCGCCAAACAGCTCACCATTTCCGATGAAACGGAAACAGTCAGATATGTATTACTCAAGCTGCTATAATATCCATTTCCATCATTGGGAACAATCCAAACAACGGTATCAGCACCCACCTGAATTTCCTGTCCTAAGAGCATCCAAGTGTACTCCATTTGAGTATTTCCTATTGGCGTATGAACATAGAATCCTAAAGAATCATACGAAGTACAAGAAATATTTTGCATTGGTATGATTTCAATATTCAAATTTCCCAAATTGCTCACTGAGATTATTTGACTTTCTTGACAACTCTGACCATTTCCCAAAGTTACAGTGCATGTCAAATTTCCGCTTTGGGGAGGGGCTGTATAAATAGATTGCAAGGAATCAAGACTTGACCAAGAATAATTGGCCACAGAAAAATAACGAATAGGACGCACTTTGCCCTGATCATTTTTCATCATGAAGCTCATACCCCCGCCTTGATTAAATGGAACAAATCGAAATACATCAGCAAAATTTCCAGGATTTGAATAGTATTCAGAGGAAGTCCAATAAAAAGCAGAAGGATCAAAATTACCTATACCGAATGCTGCAGATGATGACCAACTGTAAATGTTACTCAATTCTGTCATTGATGGCAAATACCAATCATCAAAACCATTTAGTGAAAAATTGAGGCATGCATTCAACGCGATAGGATTCGAGCAATTCCCAGATATCACCTCCGCAATTTGAGCGCCATCGCCCAAACCCCCAAAACCAGAGACAACGCTATTTTCGCAACCCCAAGATAAGGTTCCTGGTAAATCCTCTGGCGCAATCTCAATATAACGCCATCCACCTACATCATCCCCCTTATCATAAGCGACGTATCCGCCTGCCGGACCAATACTTCCAACTGGATATGGGTTATTTTGGAAATTAACCTCCATATTAGCCCCAATTACTTCACCCTGACAAATACTTGTATCCGAAACAATCAATTGACAATTGAAATTGTAGATTGCGTCCACATGATAAGTAACTACTGAATCACATCCAAACTCAAAAGTATACGTGCCTGCCGTTGTGATCCATTGGCCATTATACCATAGACTATCGTTATCAACGCTTAGTATAACGTCGTATGAAATCTGGACTGGGTCAGGCAAAACCTGAATGCTAATTTCAGAAGTACAAGATTGCAGTGCATTATTGACTGTACAAGAATATACTTCATTCGAAATAGGCGATACAGAAATGGATGAGGTAGTCTCACTATTCGACCATACTATATTAAGTATTTGGTAAAGTTGAAGAATCTCAGAAGCAGATAATGCACGATTATAAATAGCAATATCATCAAGCTTGCCATTCATTGGATACCAAAATGGATCACCCGATCCTCCGCCCATTATTCCGAAATACAGATTCAATCCGTTTGCAGCTTGAAATTGATTTTCAAATTGCTTAGTCATCTGAAATTCACCATTTACATATATCTGAAAAGAATCGGGATAAATCACGTAAGCAGCATGCTTCCATTGATTTGTTTGTGGAAAAGGAGCGGAAAAATCATTATAAAATCCATTTAAATCTGGAGAATTACAGCATCCATTCGTTGAAAAGTAAGCCAAGTGATTCACGCCTCCTTCCTGAAGTATTTGACCAAAAAAACCTGGTGGAGTTCCATACCCATCACCTTCCTTTGAAAACAAGTTACATCGTCCATATTGGGGCGACAAATTTCCATTTCCATCCATGGCATTGCCAGGAATATCCAAAAACCAAAGAGAAAAAGTTGCAACATCATCAAAATTAAGTGATGTTGAGTTCATTACTTTTATATGGTCATTGCTTCCAAAACCTGAAAAGTTGTAAGCGCTATTTGGTTGATTGTAGCGATCGCTGGTTAATGTTGCTCCATTGACTATTCCATCATTCGAGTGACCACTTTCATCATTTGCATTGCCATTGAAGGGATAATAAGCAACAAGACCATTTTGTAAATTCAAGGGAAGGACAGAAGATACATTCATCAGTTGAACAGTCAAATCAGAAACTTGTCCAGGACACAACGGAACATTGCTTGCAACAATGCTACAATCTATGTTAGGGAGAACATGAAGACTCAAATTCACAATCGAATCACACCCACCTGACGAAACAAATGTTTGAATATAATCACCTGAAATACTTATGCTTTCTGAGCCAAATTGAAACGAATCACCTTGGAGGATTGCAATGGAAATATAATTATGGATGGTATCTATCCATGTATTCGGGGAAATTGCAATTTCAAAATCTTGAGCATAATTACATTGACTTTGATCAACGATATGGACTGAAAAAATACCAGTATCTTGAACTAATACTGTATTATCCATATTTCCTTGAAGTGATCCCATCCAAAAAAATTGATATGGTCCAGTATTGTCAATTGGACCATTGGGTTCAACACTAATTGTAACATTTTGAGAACAAGGAACCACGTCTAAATCTGATGTTACATTTAAAAATCCTAAATTGTAGTTATTATACCCTGGTGTAGGTGTGATTTCACCTACTTGAAAATTAGAACTGCCATCACATCCCCTATTCACCGTTTGGGATTGAACAATATTCGATGCAATGTGCGAAATAAAGGGGTCATCAGGAGATAAACTTATCGATGCGCTTGGACATCCTACATTCGCCCCGGAGACAAAAATTGGATTTGAAGCGTACTGACCTCCTCCCCAATCAATGCCATCGACAATAATACCACTACCATTGGCAATCACTACTTGTTCAGCTAGATTAGAAAAACTTCCAATAAATGAATTGGCATCTCCAGTAGTGCAACTACAGTTACCTAAATCCAAATCTAAATTTGAAATATCTAAACCTTCGGAATTCACAGAACCGATAGTGAAATAATCATATGGCAACAATACTGTTCCATATGGAATGGTAGCGGACCAATCGCCATCAGTCAAAATATAACATCCAATATTCAAAGTATCACCGCTATTATTGTACAACTCCGTCCATTCTCCAGTATTAGGATTACAAAGATTATCACACGTATTAGAATTTATCATTACCTCATTGATAACTACTTGGGTATTGGAATCCAATAAAAGTCCAAAATAAAAAAACAATAAAAAAGTAACTTTATACATGATCTCTATATTTTATCTGTTCAAACCTTTGAGTCTTTTATTGGTAAAAAATCATAGACAAAATCAATACATATATGTATTAAAAAAACTTATCTGAATTCCCCCTATTGAATTACCAACCTCATCCTCTCCTCTTCCACCACCACCACATACACTCCACTGGCTAAATCACCAAAGGTTACCTCAATGGCATTTCCATTCATCACAACCTGCGATTTGTATATAAGGTTACCGTTGATGTCTAATATTTTAATGTTGGTCAACTCGACATTGGAAGATGCTCTTTGGTACAAGGTAAATCTACCGCAGCTCGTCGGATTCGGGAAGAGTACAAACATCTCCCCTTCCACTCGAGCTTGCGAGAGAGAGGAGGGGTAGCTTGGCTCGGCTGAGCCGGGGTGGTTTTCCATCACCATCCCTGCTCCTGTGGTCTTCATGCATTGTGCAACACCATATTCTCCTACCACACCCGTGCTGTGAATCGGTCTTACTCTTACACTATAGGTCTTACCATTGGCCATGCCAGGCACCGTATTGAGGAATAGGAAATTGGTGTTGAGTCCGCCCAATACCGTGATCGGAGCTTGGGCTGTAGGCATTACTTGCGTCAACTCCCATTCATAACGCTGCGCACCGCAGATGCTTCTATCCGTGGCGATACTTTGGTTGATGGCTTTGACATTGGGACAACGATCCGTGGTACGCAAACTCACCGCGCTCTCAGGAAGCAGGGTAATGGTGCAGGTCTGTGTGGCTTGTGCGGTGATGGTATTCAATTGATTGGCGGCATCATACAAGCCATAGACAACAGGAATGTCCAGAGTATATACCTTGGGAAGGCTGCCAAAATTGGCCGGAAGAAGAGTACCCAAGCGAGTCACAATCGCACTGCTCGTAGCAGTAGTATAGCTCCAAGGAGTGATTCCCAAATCCAACCCACTTTCTGTGGCGCTTTGGATATTGAAGATATAATGCAACGCATTGGCCCTGTACTGCGCCTTGAAACTGCGGCACACACTGCTATACACCCCTGTATTTCCTGAATAAGCATGATCACAAATGGAGGGCAATAAATGAGTAAAACACACCTTAGCACTCGGATTGGTAGGTGCCGCATTTTGATGAATCGCGACATAATAGGTCTCTCCCGTTACCAAGCCATCTGTCAACAGAATTTGATTGCCTGAGGTTAGTTCATGTTCTTCTGAGACCAACATCAAGCAACCATTCATGTCTTGATAAATTTGGATGCTATTATCACCCGCTGCGGCCGTTAAACCAACGCGCAGTGTATTGTATTGGGCGGTCAAGCGGTACCAAAGATCAGGACCATCCCCTTCGATCACGGCGGAATTAGCGCCATTGTTCAAATTAGCAGAGAACAAGTTTCCGGTAGTACAGACGGGATAAACCGCGGTAACAACGGGAGTACTATTAAGATCAGCAGGCATCAAATCTTCATTCACCCATCCATCGCAATCATTGTCCATCTCATCACAGATCTCGGGTTGTGGTAAAATACAACTGCCATCGTCTGTATTGGC
>Ga0068876_10000752_pt1 | contig 26120 bp, 18 predicted proteins | sample NOAtaG_6_FD_66442 | JGI IMG/M metagenome (GOLD analysis project Ga0068876, IMG submission 66442) | Freshwater lake microbial communities from Lake Erie, under a cyanobacterial bloom - NOAA_Erie_Diel5S_2200h metaG | ecosystem: Environmental > Aquatic > Freshwater > Lake | place: USA: Ohio, Lake...
AATCTTGATTTTGATTTGGGGACGACAGCACAAGATATAGCCTATATTGTATTTGTAAATGTAGCGGTTCCAGCCACAGGAACAAGGCGAAACACCCAAGGCATGCGCATTCAGCTTTTAAGTACAAACGCCGCAGGAACACACACAGAAATCATTACAAAGTTGGTACCCAACAATAACACAATACAGGCCATACAATTTGTGTCTGCAGATGTTACAACTGCTAATTTATCGTCTACTATGCTGTATAATAAAGTATATGGAATTCTAGACCTACCAGGAATAAATAGAACAGCAGCGGGTGTCACTGGTGTTACGAGAATACGTATTTTCCCCAGTTATTCAGGGGATGGTGTTGTACAGTTGTCTAAATTCCATGCATTTGACTCTAAAGGAAATAATATACTCTTGAATCTGGCTGCTGCAAATATTACAACACAGGCTGCTAGACCTGGTACTACAGCATATCTAGCTACAAATAGAACTTTACTCGTAGATGGCACTCTAACAGCAGAAGAATTTCCAAGAGCGTATGAATCAGCCCCACTTTTACGATTAGCTAGTACAGGTGACACTACAACTGGGCATGCTGTTGAATTTACTATTCCTACCGCATCAGAAATTAGTTATATTATCTATGTAAATGTGGCGAATCCAGCTACCGGTACAAGAAGGGATGTGGTCGGAACGAGAATCCAGCTATTAAGTGGAACAACAACTCTAACAGAAGTAATTACAAAGACTCTACAAACAAATCAGACAATACAGGGTCTACAGTTCCTTCCAGCGGAGACAGCTACGAATACCATGAGACTTATAACAAATAGCTTTTTACAGACACGTTTTGGTATAGATACATCAGCACCACCTGTAACAGGGGTTCGCAGAATACGATTGCTACCAAATATTGATGGTGGTGGTGTGCAACTATCAAGTCTTCTTGCTTTTAAAACTGACGGAACGAATGTATTGTTGAATAGAAGTCCTGCGCAAATTATACAAAATAATCTTACTGCAAAATCGGGTACAAGTGCTATTACTACTACATATGGTACTTTAATAGCGGAAACTGGATATGAAAGTGCAACTGAATATGCTTCCTACACCAGTCTAATAGATAACAATTATCTTGATTTTGATTTGGGGACTACAGCACAAGATATAGCCTATATTGTGTATGTAAACGTGGCAAATCCAGCCACAGGCACAAGACGAAACGCTCAGGGCATGCGTGTCCAGCTCTTAAGCACAACAGGTACCACAACACTGGTCCATACAGAAATCATTACAAAGTTGTTACCGAATAATAACACAATACAAGCCATACAATTTAGCTCTGCCGATATAGTACCTGCGAACTTATCGTCTAGTATGCTCACAAATAAAGTGATAGGCGGTCTGAATTTGGGAATACAGACTGGCCAACCTGGCGTTCCAAATGTAGCTAGAATCCGCATATGGCCCAGTTTTGAAGCGGGAGACGGTATAGTCCAAGTATCTAAATTTCTAGCTTTTAACTCTAAAGTGCAAAATATACTGAGTAATTTAGTAGCTACATCTATAACAACAAATCCCACTACCTTTGCAAATAAATTAACACTAGTTGATAGTACTATAACTGCAAGTACAACCCCAACTGCATTTGTTTCTAATGCAAGTTTGGGTATTGTATCAACGACAGCTACTTCAGGAACAATTCCTATTGATTTTCTTACAAATTCAAGTATAGATTCTACACGAGAAGTTAGTTTCATTCTATTTGTAAACCCAACAGGGACAGGGACATTAGCCACAAGATCAAAAGGTATGATTATACAATTAGTAGATGCAAATTCAAATGAAATAGTGAGTAAAGTTTTGCCAAGTGATGCGTCAATACAGGGCATACAATTCACACCAGCAGATGTGACAGATACCAAAAATAGAATGTTAGGCATCTTTCAAGATTACTTACGAACAACACATTCTATAGACCCAACAGCAACAGGTGTATCAAATGTTCTTAAGATACGCTTACTTCCTAGTTATGACTACACAGACGGAGCACTACAAGTATCAAAACTATATGCTTTTACTCGTACTGGAGCGAGAGTTACTCTAACTGCTCCCACAGTTGATACAGCCACAACGTCATTGCGTAAAGATAGTAATTATACATCTAATACTAAATTGATTGATGGTAGTTTATTAGGAGATACGTATGGAACAGGTGGCGCCTATGAATCAAAAGGGACAACTCTCACCATCCCTTCAAAAGAAACGAACCGTTTTGATTTTACAATTGCAAGCGCTTCTGAAGTTGCCTATATTATATATGTGAATATCGGAACTAGAACAGGAGCAGCGGCAGAAAGAGTACAAGGAATGCGTGTACAATTATTGGGTGCAAGTGATGCTGAAATAGTAACGAAAAAGTTGCCAAACAATAATAATATACAGGTCATACAATTTCGCGCTGGAGATGAAGCAATCCCTGAAAATAAATCTATGTACTTTTTTATGCAAAAATTTATACCAGGCTTCACAACAGGATGCACTGCAGCAAATAGTGCAGAAAATGTGCGGTATATTAGAATCACAAACCCCTCCAATGATACTCTGATAGTTCCAGGGCTCTTTGCATATAACAATACAAACACTAGTCTTTTGGAGAATATAACACTTACTAAATCAAATATGAATGATATTGCAGGTAGATGGAATAGCTCAAATGTACCATATAGATATCCAAATTTTGCTAATGTAGTAAAGGGGGATTTTGCTGCTAAAAGTGCAACAGCTACTGATATGATTGTCATTGATAGAAATCGCAGTGACAACTATGTTGAGATAGATTTACAATCTGAAAGAATCATAAGCTATCTATTTTTCATGTTACTGAATCAGCGTGTACCTGATGCCTCATTTAATCCACGACATATTCCACGGCTACAATTATGGTTAGATGGAAATGATCCCCTTAATACAGGAGCTATAAATACAAGAACTGGACTTATAACATTTTCTTCTACTACACACTGGATAGAAAAATCTGGATCAGGAATAACTACATCTACTAATCTGCAAAGAACAGGCTCTATAGTAATGGGTAAGTTTCTTAATTCAACATCAACAGATGGAAGAAGGGTTGTAAGGATAGATAGTGATGGAGGAATACAAGTAAATTATGGTAGCGTAAATGCAAATTCAAAATTAACAATTTTTGCTGTTTTTGTTACAAGAGGAACTTCTCTTACTGCTGCAGCTACAGTCAACCAATATGTATTAACTACTAGGTCACCTATTACGAATCGCCTTGTTTTAGGAGTAGAAAACAATGCAACTGCTGCTAATGTAACTAGTTATACTGGTACTGGAAATTCATGGACGGGTGGTACTCCTGCTGCAAACACTCCAGAAGTTCCTACATATAATAAATTTGTAAATGTATGTATGATATTAGACGGCTCAACTATTAGACCATATACAAATGGAATAGGACAAAATCCTAAAAGTGGACAGTTTGATGGGTTTACCGATTTTTTTCTAGGAAATAACGCAGAAACTGCCATGGGTGGAAATGATTTTGATGGAGAGATAGCAGAAATCCTTGTATATGATGAAGTACTAACTGATAATCAACGTGAACTCGTTGAAGCATATCTTGCACGAAAGTGGAGTTTAACAGATAGCTTAAGCTTTAGAAATTCAATTGCAGGCGATGATACAAATAATAATGATTTCCTGACTCAATATGCCAACGACCCTTTGAAACAAAGCAATATCAATGGTGTAAAAATAGATTTGCTAAGTAGCTCTAGACAAGTCATTGCATCACGAATCATATCTGGAATTCAAGATAATGTGAAAAGGGATTTCATGGGCTTCTCTTTCTGCGGAACAAGTGCCCAGGCCGGCGGGGGCGCTTATATCCCTATAACACAAGCCGGTGGCGGTCCTATCGCCATGCGCCGAGCAGGTCCACCTCTCCTCCAAAATGGCGGCGGCTCTCGGACCTCCATGCGCAAGTTCATTCAAAGAGGCGGTGGTACGTTAGATATACCAAATATTTCATCAAGTATCCTCACAGACATTTTCCGTTTTGAAGAGGGTCGCCTAGCTGTCAATAATCTAAACGATGAAGCCACACAAGCACAGCTCCTAGAGAGAATTATGTCATATGTATCATCCATATCAGCTGATACAGCAACAGCTGAAGAGAAATATCTTGGCTTTCAAGCACAAGCACAGCCAATTCTAGATACATATGCAGCCTATAAAGGTGAGCGAGAGGGATACGAGGTAGATTTGAGTGGAGCCAAGCCACCGTTTGAAGAGGCATATGGCCTAACACCAGAAGAGCAGGAAGTCTCACGGACTACACTAGCAGCCGAGGCAGAGGCCGCACAGACCCTGCTTGACACCACAAATACACGCTTAGCAGAACTGCCAGGAGAAATAGAGGAAGCTGGAAGCACCTTGCAGGCCGCTACACAAGACAAGGAAGAGAAAGAGGGCGTCTGGACAGGTCTCAAAGATGAAATGATGGAGAAGTTCGGTGAGGGCCCAAATGCAAACACACCTCTTGCTTCTGCAAATGCAGCGTATGAACTCGCAATGTATGCCCTATTGGACGCAGAGGAGGAAAAACGAGTGCTAGAGGGCGAATTGGAGAAGAAAAACTCCGATTACGCGGCAAATAAGGCCCTTCTTGACCCTGTTCTGGCAGAGCTAACAAGCCGTTTCAATGACGACTATGATTCCGTGAGACAAGTCACTGTGGGCGCTAAGGATGCCGAAGAGGGGGCTACACAGTTCTTAAATGAATTACATACAGAATTAGATGTCTATAATGCTGCTGCGAGTATTGCATTACAACAGGTTGACATGAAACAGGAGGCAGTTGATGCTCAAACTGGGGACATGGAAATTAAATACGGAACTGACCACGAGGCCGTGGCTGCAGCTGTTGATACCGCGCAGGGGGCCTATGACGCCGCAGTGCTTGCAGAAGGGGATGCTCAGACAGCATACGATGAAGTAGCTGCGGAACTTGCAACTGCAGAAGAGGAGCTGAAAGATGCAAATGATATTCTAGAGGAGAAGAACGCGGCCTTTAAAGACAAGTATGGAACTGACCTCGCAGAATATCAGAAGGCCAAAGACGATGCGCTGACTCTTATTGCTAAACTGGAGCTGGAAGAGGGGGCCACAGAAGAAGAAATTGGAGGCCTTGAAGCCGCCATAGAGGAAATGAAGACGGCTCTACAGGAACTAGAAACGGCCGTCAATGACCTGAGAGAAGAGATTATGTCAAACTATAATTCCAACATTGGGGGCATTCAGCAGTCTATTGAGAACCTCAATGAAGAAATTCATGATGTTGTACAAGAAAGCGCCGATGCAGAAAAGGAGAAGACGGATGCTGAAGCGGCATACGAAGCTGCCAAACAGGCGCGCACAAAGGCGGATGAAGCCTTGGCCGAGGCAATCGCCACTTTGAAGGAGAAATTCGGTAACAACACATCGGCGGGTGATGTGGCTGCCCTAGCCTTTTTACGCATGGAGGAGGCGCGGGCAGCGATGCAGGCCGCGGAGAGGGAGATGAAGACGCATGCGGCCTACATGAAGCGCGTGGAATCGCAAAAGAAGGTGCTTGAGTTTGCTGTGGAGGAGTTGCAAAAGAAGAAGGCGGAGGCCGAGGAGGATTTGCGAGAAAAGCGGGAGGCTCTTGATGCGGCTGCTATTGCTTTGGAGAAGAATGTGGAGCAGCTGAAATTAGCGGAAGAGGAGAAGCGTTTAGCCGCCGAGGCGGCTGCTCTTGAGGAGGAGCGGTTGGCTGCAGAGGCGGAGGCGGCTGCTTTAGAGCGGGAGGCGACTGCTGCTGCGGCTGCTGCCGCTGAGCGCTTGGCTGCAGAGGAGGCGGCTGCGGCTGCTACTGCAAAGGCCGAAGAGGAGGCGGCCGCTCTTGAGGAACGCCTGGCTGCAGAGGAGGCGGCTGCTGCTGAGGTCGAGGCCGCAGAGGCGGCTGCTACAGCTGAAAAGGCGCGCGTGGCCGACGAACTTCGTGCAGCACAAGAGGCGCGTATTGCTGAACTGGAAGAAAAGGCAGAGGAGGGGCGTCTTGAAGAGGAGGAGCGGCGTGGAAAACAGATAGAGGAAGAGGAGAGGCTGCGACAGGCCGCAGTAGAACTCCGTATGGGTGAAGAGGACCGTCTTCGGAAGATACAGGAGGCCGAAGAGGAATATAAGATGACTGAGATGACCGAGTCTGAGCGACGGGCCTATATGGTGGCAGAGGCCGAACGGAAAATCCAGGATGAAAAGATGGCAGCAGAGGATGCGCGTCTTGCGCAAGAGCAGGCCAATCAGAAGGCGGCGGCCGAAGCGGAAGAGAAGCGCATAGCAGAACTGAAGAAAGAAGAGGAGGAGCGGCGTGTGAAGTTTGAGAAGGATGTCTATGGAGAAACACAGCGCAGCATGGAAAAGGATTTTGCAGAGCTCATAAAACAAGAGGAGGCGCGGCGGGCGGCGGAAGAAGAAAGGGCCCGTGTATCCGCCGATTTGCTCCAGGCGAAACGCGATGCCAATGCTGAAAAGGTGCGGGAACTGCTATTACAGAAGCTGCAGATGATAAAAGAGCAGGTTGTGGTCACAAACCAGGAAATTATGAAGGAAATGAAGCGCATCTCCTTTTTTATCAGTGGATTGATGAGCGTTGCAGATGCGAAAGTCAAAGAGAAGGAGGAGGACCTGTTGCCTGCTATTCGCGCAGCGGAACTCAGGAGGAAATTGGCAGCGGCCCCTGCATTGCAAGAGTATTTCGCACAAAAATTGCTCCAAGAAGAAAAACAAAAGGCGGCGGCGCTTGGAGAAACGCTTACCGAAGAAGAGGAGATGGAAAAGTTTGCTACATTGAAATCCATTCTTTCACGAAATATAAGTGTTTTAGGGGCGATTGACTGGGACACGCTCTATCCAGATGAACCAGAGATTGATACAAGCAACCCTTATTTGGCGGCTCTTTTGTAAGAGTGTGATTCCGGCGTGTGACTGATTATCTTATAGTAATATACATAGCACAAGACCCATTTTATAAATTGGTGTTGCGTTATTTTGAAATATTGGATTCTAACAGATAAATAGAGATGTCTAGTGGAGATATGTATTCTGTTGACAATGTGAAAGGGTTGCCTGTTGATGGGCCTGAAGCGGTGGCGGCTGAAGCGGTGGCGCCTGAATCGGCAGCCCCGAGCCCAATGCCCCAGCTCCCTCCTTTTGAGCCCGACTACCAGTATTATAAGCGAGGAGATGTTGACACAATTCTGCTTGACCAGTATACCCTGAAGAACTCTGAAAAGGAGGCGGTAGAAGACGGATTGAATTCCATGAGAGCGGAATTTGCAGCGGAGACTGCAGCCTTGAATCAACTGAAGAAGGACGAGCAGGCCACAAAAGCCGCCACTGCACAGCTAGACATCATATACAAGAGGGCTGCTACTAATTACGACAGACTAAAGGCCATTTCCAATACGAAGGCAACACGTGTTCTGGAGTTCACAGAAGAGGATGTGAAAATAAAGACAGCCACAACCCAGCTAGAGTCGCTACGGGAGGCGGAGACGGCGGCCAGAACAGACTACAATGAAAAGCAGAGCAAGTACAACATTGCAAGGTTTGAATACGCGCAAAAGGACATGGATTTGAAGCAGCTAGAGAGGACTCTGGTGCGACTGGACACCGATACGAAGCGTCTGGAAGACCTGGAGACAGCGAAGAAGCAAAAGGAGGATGCATACACGCGGGCACTCACTACTCTCAAGGACGACACGGATGAGATAACGGATATTTCGGAGAACAAGATGGCGCCGGCCGTGGAGGAATTGAGGTCGGCAACGGAGGCGCATGATGCCCTCGTAGAGCTGAAAAACAGGGGGGCAGAGGGCAATGCGGACCTCTTGAGTAGCTATGAGGACGATATTGTAGAGCTCTCCTCTAGAAAGGAGGCCGCCCAGAAGGCTGTGGATGATTTGACAAATCGCAAGGCCGCACTAGAAGATGAAGTGGCTGCAACGGAGGTTGAGTCAGAGACTCTAAAGGACCAAATACACGAGCTTGCAGAGAGAATCACTATTTTGAGTGATACAATAAAGGCGACCTACAAGGACGACCGAAACAGTATGGTGGTGGCTATTGCGGCCCAGAAGCCGGCCGTGCAGACCGCCTTTGTAGAACAGGAGACGGCGAATACTGAAAAGGTGGCGGCCGACGCGGGTCTTTTGGCGGCAACGGCTGCGAGAAAAGCGGCAGAGGCGGCTCTCACTGCCGCAATACGAAATGCGGCCATCACATACAAGAATGCGGGCACTGTAGAAGGTGAATCAGCTGCCGCGGCTGCTGCGGCGGCTCTGGCCGATACTGAAAAGAGCACAGCAGAGGCCAATTTGAAGAACAGTGAAGTGAAACTGGCGGCGATTATGGAGGACCGCAAGAATGCGGAAATGCGTGTGGGGAATCTAGAGAAGGATATCCTTAATGCAAAGGCACAACTTCTGGAGAAATACAATGAAGTGGCGGCAGTTCGGCTTGGTCTAGAAAAGAATTTGTCTGAGGTGCGCCAGAAAAAGGAGATTACACTCCTTGAAAAGCAGGGCCTACTGGAAAAGGAGGCGGGGCGCCTTGCTCAAGAGCGAGTTCTTTTTCAGCAGCGCGAGGCCGAGGGCCTACAGAAATTAAAGGATATGACTGCGGCATACTCTGCGACGGCCCAGAGAGAGGAGGAGGCACTCAATAAAAGGCTACAGGATATTCAACTGGCTGCTGCTGCGGCGAATGCAGAGGCGAAGGCCGAATTTGAAAGGAAGAGAAAGGCTGCGGCAAATGCAGACTTTGCCCGCATGGAGCAATATGTGACGGCGAGAGAGGATAGAATACGAAAGGAAGAGGATGTTAAAAAGGAGAAGTACCGTGGTGAAGTAGAAGCGAGCCTCGTATCCAAGAGGACTGATGTACTCAAGGCGCAGATTGAGGAGATTCGCGCAAGCATTCGTGAAATCCAGAATGCGAAGGCGGAGTTCATTGCGTTGAAGAACGCGGCCTCTACCAATGTAGATGGGCTCAATAAATCTGAAAAGGAGAGGTATGATAAGTTGAGCGGCCTCATTTACAGCATAAGCACTGACATGAAAGGCATACGAGAAGGGCTCGGCGGAGCCGATATGAAAGCGCCCACGGCGCTAGAGCTGGATGCGATGACTATTGGCACGGAGGAAGCTGGAAAGGCGGTGTCAGACGAGGAGTTTCAAAGGGACATGGCGTACGCTGAGAGGCAAAGTAAAAAAAGGGCTCTGGGCCAAGGGAAATCCGCCGCAGAACTGGCACGTATGCCAGCCTAGGCGCCTAGTCCTCTTCTAGAAAGTGGTATTGCTTTTCGGGGGCAGCAGCCTCCAGCTCCGCCTCTTCAGCCACGTGATCCAAGCCCAAGAGTTTTCTGAGAAAGAGCCGCCGATGCCACACGTGCATACCATGCTTTTGAATTGCTGCCCTGTGGGCCGCAGTTCCATAGCCTTTTGATTTCAGGAGCCCATACTTCTCATCTAGAGAGGGGTCTGCTGTGCACGCTTCTTTTACCATAGCATCGCGCCCCTCTTTTGCGAGAATGGAGGCAGCCGCCACGGCCAAATAGGTCCCATCTGCCTGTGGCTCTATAGACTGCAGCGCGTCCCCTGCCATGTCCGCAGGCAGCCCGAGAATCCCATCTATAATGAGGCGACCAGGTTTCAAAGAAAGTGCCTGCACTGCCCGATAGAAGGCTGCCCGATTCGCCTTTGTCATTCCCATGCGGTCAACCTCCTCTGGCTCCACTCGTCCGAGCCCCCAGGCCACGCTATGTTCTTTTATGGCCGCCTCCAGGACCGCTCGTCGCTTGGCAGTGACCTTTTTAGAGTCCTTAATCTGGGTGGATATCGCGCGAATTTCCTCCGTCCATGTGGACTCCTCTGGCCAGACGACTGCAGCAGCGACGAGAGGCCCCCATAGACATCCGCGCCCGGCTTCATCAATGCCAGCTTCAATGCGGCCGTCGTCTGTATGTCGCGCCTGTAGCATTTTTGGTTCACTGTAGTGGAGCCGCGTTGGGGCCAGTGACATCCTCAATTTTTGATGCCCCTAGAACAGAGAGGGAGAGGGTCCAAGCATGAAATATTGGATATTAGTCAGCCTTTTTATAGTTATGGCATTTGCACTTCTCTATGTGTTAAAGGTGTGGCCCAGGGGCTATGAGGGCTTTCAGGTCATGGGCCCGCTCACGGACCCTTCTATAGATATGATGGCTATAGAGGAGGAAAAGTCTGACTTGATGCGAAAAATCACCGAAATCAGGACCGCTCTACAGGTGATAGAGGCATCAAGAAAGAAGCAGGAGGACACTTTGGAGAAGGTGCTTGGTGCGGAGGAGTTGAATAAGCTTGATTACATTACGGGTGAACTGGCCTTTTTCAAGGGCGGTTCCGATGGTTTACAGACTGTAAAGGACGCGATTGGCAAGTTTCACACGGCGTCTGAAGAGGATAAACAGAACATTCGCATGATGATTCTGACGGGGCACCAGCAGGCCCAGTTACTGGTCTATGCGCTTTCAACTATTCCTTCTATGATTATCGCCAGCAATACGGTGGTTGACACGGCAGATGCCAATGCGGACACTATAGGAGACCCGAACGTAGTGGCGAAGACGACTGGGCCTTTGTTGAGCTTCCTTTCCAGTTTGCCGAGTCCGTCCGATGAATACAAAAAGGCAGAGGACGCCGTCTTGGCTGCTTTGAAGGGGGCGACGACCCAGAAGACTCCAGATGCGCTAGAAGGGTTCATGAAGGCCTTTGATACCTATTCAAAAATTGCTGAGAACTTGATATTTGTCTATGAGCAGGCATTGCGCCGCATGGAGATGAAGCGTGACAAGGCAATAGCGCATGTTGGAATCAGTGCGGCGAATGCGAATCAGCCTGGAATGACCGCGGATGGGTTGAATCTCAGTAGCCCAGTATTGCAGGGTGCGCTGGATGCCCTACAGGGTGCCAGGAAGGCTATGGAAAGGGAGCTCAGTGGGGTTGTCCGCACATTGAATACGATTAAAAACACCGTGGCCGAGTATTCACGTACATTTCCTGATAATCTAAAACTTAATGAGATGAAGTTGAGGGTGGAAGAGATGTATCGGAACTACAACGCGAAGGCGCAGAACATTGCGACACAGATTGCAGAGGTTCCTGCACAGCCCTCTGCAGAGACTGTAAAGGCGCAAGAGACTGCCCTTCCTCCTCTGGACACTGGAGCAAACATACCAATGGATATTCTAAAGGAGAGCTTTGTGAGTAAGGGAAATCCTTATTCCAGTCCCTCTCCGAATATTCAGCAGGCGTATGAATTCAGACTCGGTAAGCGTGAACTTGTTGACGCTGTGATGCAAGTTGCCAGATAACTTTAGCATATACCGTTAGAAAGATGAAGGGATATCTCTTCTTTTTAGTGGTATTGGTAATCATACTAATAGCATGGAATGTAAATACAAAAGCTGCTGGGACCGAAGGGTTTCAAGATGCGAGTCCTGGTCTGAATATTCCACTTATTTCGCCTCGTCAGCAGACCCTTATGAAGGGTGAGGTGAAGGATTTTGCTCCTCCTAGCACTGAATTGTTGGCACCTCCTCCCGGCCAGCTTGCTTCTGTGAATACTCGTCCTGCAGAGGATCCTGCGATGGAGAAGTCCAAGTTGGGGCGTATTCAGTCTGTCTATGAATCTCTACAGGGATTCTTTGACCGCGAGGAGCCTGGTCTGAGTAAGATGGGTGACCCGTCTGTTCAATTGCCTCTTACTACGGCGCGCGGGGACCGCGCCCGTTTGCGGGATGAGCTTGGTGTTCTGAAGAGAAATCCTGGTCTGAATAGCTCATTGACTGAGGAGGACTTGAATGGGATTGAGGGGAACTTGGCCTACTTGCAGAGGAAGTGGAGGAATTCAGTGAATAGTGGGGCTCTTCCTATGCCGCCCGAGCATGAAGCTGCTGAAGAGGGGTTCTTGGATATGAAGGGGAGCTCTAAACGGGGGTGGTTCAGTTGGTTTTTCGGTGGGGCGCAAGAGGGGTTCCAAACGGGCTCTGCAGCGGGGACCCCAGCGGGGGGCTCAAAAGAGAGCGATGTGAGCTTGAAAGATTTGGAAGACATCGCTTTGAAGATAAATGTTGAAATCCTCAGACTTGAGAGTTCTGGAAGCACTGACATGAACACCACGGCGCGTATTGACCGTCTGAGTACAACTATGGCGACTGTAAATCAGTTAATCAGTGAAATCAAAAAAGGAGAGAAGACAACAAAAGAAATTCCTTTTATGCGTGCAGATGTTGCGACATATTTGCCCGCGATGTCTAATCTCAATACACCCTTGCCTGACCTCATATCCAAATCTGGAATGAGCGATATATTGAACAGCCTTTTCCCTCTATACAACGCTGGAGACGTGAGTGGCGCCATGCTTTCCAGGGAACTGCTCAATCAGTACGGCCGCACCCTCCTCTCCAATTTGTCCTGGGATGTGAATCTGAAGTACAAGGGCCAGGCTGAGCAAGATATTGCGAAAAATTATGCCGATGCAATGATGCAAGGGAAGCAAATGGCGGAGCAAGAACTGGAGGCCGCAAGAGTGAATGCGACGGTTCCTCCAGTGAACGAGACAACACGCAATGCCTATCGCGGAATGTTTGAATCCATCATCAGCGATTTGACTGGAAAGGGGGTGTCATCTTCTGTTACGGTAAGTGGGGGCTCGGGGGCAGCAGGAAGCGCCGCCGAGGGTGGAGAGGAACCTACAAAGGACAGCCCAGGAATGCACAAAGGCTTTGACTGGAAGGCACGCTCTATTCATATTTGCAACCAGATATCCAAGCGCAACATGGACCCGAACGATTTCGGCTGTCTGAAGAACCCAGAGGCTGAAAAGTACCAGGGCTTCTCTTGGCGCGGATATGCAAAGATGGTCTGCAATCGCCTGGGAACCGTCTACGATACGAGTGTTCCGGAACTCTGCGGCTGCCCTCCGCCCACATGGGTCGGCTGGAGAGCATAGAGACCAGGAACAAACTTTAGCAACCTGAGTTAGAGCTAGGTGATATGCGCCTTACGGAAACTCATAAACTACTATTTGCATTCTTTACAGGCTGCGTTTTCACGTATGTTGTCATGACTTTTATGAAGAGGGCTACACCAGTAGCCAAAGAGGCATTCCAGGCTGCAGACTCTTCTGCACAGCTTCCTCGGTGTGCAGACTGTGGGACCGCATGGCCCTGCCCGGACCACACTACTGGTGGTACTGGAGCCGGCGCTACCGGCGGAATGCCAGTGTGCCCCCCAATGCCTGATATGTCCAAGTATGTACTGAAGTCCAGTATCCCACCTTGCCCCACATGCCCAGACATGGCGAATTACATGGCGAAGACGGAGTGTCCTCCAGTACCCGACATGTCCCAATATGTTCTGAAGAGCTCCATTCCTAAACAGGGGCCCATTATAATTGACACGAGTGCCGACAATAAGAAGCGATGTGGCGACTGCCCTCCTTGCCCTCGCCCTCGTTGTCCCGAGGTGATGTGCCCTCCTGCGCCGAAATGCCCGGCATGCGCCCCTTGTCCTCGTGCCAAGTGCCCGCAGACCCAAGTGAAATGCCGCGCAGAGGAAGTGGATAGCCACCCCGTGCGCCCTTTCCTCTCCCCTCTTGGTGTCCCTGGGTTCGGATAAAGAGAGGAGCCCCAGCCCCACCTCCCTAACAATATACTACATATGTGGCAAAAACGATGCCAAATGACACATATATAGCATATAAAACCGACGTAAAAAATAAGAAGATGGACACCAGATATTGGGGACCATCAGGCTGGAGACTTCTACATCTCATAAGTTTCGGCGCCAAAGTGGCAGCCCCTCATTCAAAGGTCTGCACCTTTTTTGAAGTGCTCCCCTATGTGCTACCATGCAAACACTGCCGAAAGAGCCTCTCTGAATACATGACGAAAGACCCGGTGGACTGTGCTCTAAAGGAAGGGCGCCTCGCAAAGTGGCTCTGGAGAATACACAATGATGTGAACGCCAAGCTGCGGAAACAGCATCTGCCCACGGCCCCGGACCCTCCTTTCGCAAAAGTGGAGCAAATATACGAAGAGAGGCTCGCAGCAGGCTGCAGCCGCACTCATTTTGACGGATGGGAATTCCTTTTTTCAGTTGCAGAGTCACATCCCTTCAGTCGCAATGCTCGTGCGTCAGCCCCGATAGACGGTCATCCCTCTTTAAAGGAACTGGCTACCGCGCCCCCTTTGGAGAGAAACAGGTGGAATGTGATGGCGCCTGACGAGCGCCTCCCCTATTATAATAGGTTCTGGCTCCTCCTTCCCGAAGTCTTTCCCTTTAAAGAATGGGCGGCCTCCTGGAAGGCCGCAGCAGAAGGAGAGACCGCCCTGTTATGCCGCACGGACTGTTTGAAATGGGTCTGGAATATTCGCAAAAGGATGGAAGAGGACCTCCAACTTTTAAACAAGACAACCTATGCGAATCTCTGCAAAGAACTGCGAGACAATAGGAGCGGGTGTGGAAGGGCTGGAGGGCGAGGAAAAACGTGCCGGCGAAAAAGAGGGGCCACACGGTAGAGCTTCGTGCATGGCTCCTCCTATTGAGACGGAGAACGTGTTTAATGTTTTTCAGCCCGGTCTCCGAAGAGGCTCTGCACGCATGCCCTATTCACCCAAAAAGAGGTATTTCTATGTGGAGCACCCCACTGAAGGCTGGAGGGTCTATCTCCGCTCTGCGTGTTTTATGCACCCAATGTACGAGCCATTCAACGCGGCCCACTTTTTAGTTGTGAAGCGCACCGGCGGAAAAGAGGAGAAGGCCAGTTGGGAGCCACCGAAAGGTCAGATGGAGTTTAAGGACACGGAAGGAGGTGGGGGTCGCCGCCGCCGAAATGTGTATGAGCTCCTGTGCGACAATATTCGGCGCGAAGTGGATGAAGAGGCGAAAATCAGCAAACTCCGAGAGCTGCGGCACACGGGCATTGTTGTCCAGTCAAGGGAACCGGATTATCCCCCGAATGTATATTTTCAGTATCATGTTTTCACGGCGCTGGTGCACCCAGCACATATTTATGGGGCCTTTCATGCGTTTGATTGGTACGAGCAGAACAAGGAGGCCTTTGACACCTTACCAGCCGACCAGAGGGAGAAGGACGCGATAGCATGGGCCGACGAAGGAGACAAGAAAAAAATGATGGGTCGTTGGGCGCCGACCATTGTTAAACTCTATTTGAAGCAATACGGTGACCACCCGGACAGGGGTACCACTTACTCATCATAATAATAGAACTCATGGCGGGGAAGCTTGGGTGGTTGAGGCGCGGTTTTATTCTTAGCGGCGGCTGCTACTGCATCTCCACCCCAGTTGGCCCAGCAATCGCCATCTTCTTCTTCGCGATAGGTGTCTGCAAACCACGAATCCTGGACTGCAGTCGCCATTCTCTCAACATTCCTCACGAGGTCATAAGAGTCCAGCTTCTCCTTGCCATAGTATAAGACAGGAAACCCAGGAAAGCCCAGCTGAATTGCCTCAAAAGGGTCGTCATCCAGACTCATGGACTCAATAAGAGTCGCTACGTAAGTACAGAGACCAGTATTTGTAAGAAGAATAGAGTTACTTTTCTTACAAACAGAATCGTAGTAGCTTACTCTCATGTTGCCGTCCTCGCGCCTAATAGTGATGCGGTCATCGGACTTCGCGTCCTTCTTCGCATCGCTGCGAATGAGGCGAATGAACACAGGGGAGTATGAACTAGGGGAATCCATTTTATCTATATACTCTATAGCGAGCGCGACCTTAAGTCAATTTTAGGCCGTGGACTCAAATAATTGCGATTTTTGGGGCAATCACTGGACTACTCATGGTCTTTAGCAGTTCCTCTTTTCCCTTTTCGCGATAATCGTAGCTGCAATTGTGTTCTGATTCGTAGCGGTGTGCAGAGCAGAATGTCTGTTTGCATTTACAGGGGAAAGCAGTCAAGTCCAGCTTTTTCCCGCACCCCTCTAGAGCGCACTTGTTCTTAGCCATTCTTATAATGTCTCTGAAGAAGTGCGTTAAGTGCTGTTGTGTGTCTGGTTGACGCCGCAGCCGATTTCAATTTTTATGGGGGGCGAGGAGGGGGCATATGAACATATAAATAAAATATTCCTTCATATATAGGATGCCAACCGAAACAGTAGAAATAGGGAAATATAAATTTAATATAAGAGATAACATATCAAAAACGAGTGAAGGGCTCATTTATAGTCGCAGTTTTAAAATAGGAGGGGGGTATGCAGACTGTGTGAATGTTTCCATATCATACGATGAACAGAACAAACCTATATCGGCCAAAATTCCAACATTAGTCTACGACGAAGAATGCTCTTTATCTGCACCATTGGACAGAGGGGAAGGAACAATACGAATGATAAAAACACTATTGAGATATATCAATAAACAGATTCCAGAAATTAATGAGTTCGTATTTGAAGATAAATCAACAATTGAATGTGGGACAGAAGAAGAAAAATATCAAAAAAGCCATCGTAAAAGGGGTACACACGCCAGACCCCTCGTCTTATATTATTTTTCAATCGTCTTTAATGGACTCACATGGTATGAAAAGCATTTTAATGCATATCAACAAGATGCAGCTCTTCATAAGGCATATAGAGGACGCGTAAATGATCTATTACGAGACAAGGGCACCAAGCCTACATTCAACGAATTTCTTCGTATAGCTCAACCCCCAATGAAATATTTGGAGGAGTTGAAGTCGCTCTATGAAAAGGCTGAAACCTATGGCGATTTTTTTCATTCAATTCCAAAGGCAGACCGGTGTCGCCTAATAAGAGAATGGCTCCCCACATTTATGGAGCATTATCTAAAAGGGGTATTTAAGAATACAGATTGGGTTATAGATGTAAGAAAGATGGATGAAAAAAGACAAGAAGGGGGCACACGAAAAAGGGGACAGGCATCACGAACGATGTATTATCTTCCAAAAGGGAGAATTAGATTATCACTTGCAGAAGATATGAGCCTGAGTGTAGAAGACACTCTCACACATTAAAAATCTAAGAGTATGTACTTTTGTGCGCACTATTATCTCGCACAACAGGTCCATCTGGTAAAACAGCCTTTGTATTTCCAGCCAAAAGCCAGCGCCGCCCATAATCCCATTCAAATCTAAAAGGCCAGTGCTCGGGCTTCGTACTAAATTCTCCAAGACAGTTGTGTTTGACGCGATTTATAGAGGGCAAAAGAGAGTACAGTGGCCAGTGTGGAATAAAATCCCCCCCATACTCATCAATTGATTTTTTCAGATACGATTCCGTTCCTGGAGAGGCCGCAATTTCATAAAATTCAACCCCCTTTCCAGTTTTCAAGAGGCGTCTCGGATGTACATCTGAATCCAGCCAATTCGGTTTCTCTTTCAGCTGTGTGCACTGAACCTGAGAAAGTTCAGTGTATTGAATGATTTCCAACATGCGGTCCAGACAGGGTGCCCTACAATACCACGTCTCCTCCCAATGAATCCAGTAGGTGTAGCCTTTAATGGCCTTTAGAATAATATTCATAGAGGCCGCTTGCCCCTTATCTCCAGGCCCCTTTTGAATCATAGTAACAAAAGGGTACTTTTCAGCCACCAGCGACTTCCAGTTCGCCTTTGGGGAAGCCGAATACTCATTTACAATTAGCCATTCATCTATTTGGCCCAACGTGCGCGGCCCATGTTTTTCCAGTATACTGTCCATGGCCTTGCAAAACGCGGCCCATTTGTCCTGTTTCTCATAATCAAAAAAGGTTGTGCATGTAAATATAGTGGTGTTTGGTCTATAAAACATAGTAATAAGTAATGCTATACTAAGAATTAGAATTGCTATTATATTTTTCGTAAATTTCATATGCTCCTACTCTAGAGGAGCACTAAAAAGGAAAGTACGTACCCCTCCTTCCATTTCGTCGTGTAACGCGCCTGCGCCTCTTGCGTCGCCATAGAGCGTTGTCATCATTGTAATTGTCATCATTGTCATCCCCATCTCTTTCGTTGTTATATGAGCTCTGAAGATAACTTGGGCGCATTCTGGGTTTTCCCTGTGCCGACGACTCCTTCATAATCCTGTTTATTTCAAGCAGGCCGTTTTTGTAAATCTCCTCGCAATCTGTAAAGTACGCGATGAGCATATCCCTCGCCTCTTCAGAGACGTGGTTCAAAGCCCCAATTCCCCCCCTTTCAAGCGCATCAGAGAAGCTGAACTCTCCATCGTACAGATGTTTTCTGTCAAAGAGCTTGAAAAGGATGGAAAGGGCATTGCGTGTATGCACCTGTTGCCTTTCCAGCAGTTTCTGAGCATAATACCGGACACGCTTGATATCATTCGCATTTGTAAACTCAAGGGCCTTGGAACCAGAGCCAGAGCCTTTGCAAAAGGACATCATATAATCTTTAATATTTGACAGGCCATCTGCTGTCCTGTCAGGCAGGGCGCCCTCAGGGTTCTTCGGAGGCAGACGAGCAAACTTCGCCTCCAGAATCTTTACAAATTTCAGATACTCCTCCCTATTGGATATCTGCGGCCTCTTGTTTTCAGCGAGTTTCGTGTAAAAGAGATGGTTCAGAATTGCAATGCTGTATTCGGACGTAATAGAGGCACTGGGGTCTGGAAGAGACCTGTCCTTAATAAGAGGGAAATTCAAATTGCAGACATTCGTAGTTGCCGCCCCTGCTCTCGTGTTCAGAATAGCGTTGGCGTCCAGGAGTTGTAGTGCTCTCGCAACAGCATGTGCCTTTACAGCGGGACTCTTTTTAAGGGCCTTCCAATAGTCCAGAACCTTTAAAGAGGGTGGCATGATTGTTGAATCGTGAGGGATAGGCATGTAGTCCTTGTTGTACTTGATGTCTTCCTCTATAACGCGCTGTTTCAGGCCCCGTTTAGAGAAGAGGTCCTCCATTCTGCTCTCCAGATATTTCGGAATGCTCAGTCCCTCATCAGACACTGGGCTCACGTCTTTAGAGTTCGCATAAAACATTTTCCTGAGGTTTGTTGAAAAGTCCAAGTAGCGCATCATATCGCTGGGGACCACTTCCACATCATCAAAGTTGATTTCCACTTTGTAGGCATAGGAGGCTCGTGTGGTGCTCTTCACTTCAGTGATTTCAAGAGCGGCCTTCACCCGCACATTCTGCTTTCTTTCCTTGTATTTCATGGGTTTGCTATAGACAAACGTGATGGATGGCTCTGAGAGTTGAGAGTATGCGGCTGGAATGAGAATAGATGTGTTTTTGAGAGCGATAGGTCTATTATCACGTGTTGGCTCTTCACTGAGAGCCCTTATACGATGAAGGAACTCAATAGGGGAAAAGGTGGTGGCTCTTGTCTTTTGGAAGACTTTGAGAAGTCGGTTCACGATGGCTGTTGGGAGTTGATAACCTCTTGAGCCAGTGGTAGACTCCTCTACATATTTTCCATCTCGTGTGCGTTCTATTCGTATAGACTCAGAGCCCTCAGAAAGGCTCTGGTCGTCTAGATAAAAGTCTGAGAGAGTGACACCGAATTTGTTTTCTTGCGGCTTTTTACTTATTTGCATAGTTGCTTTCATCGTGTATTTTTCATCATATTTTTTGAATTCATAGGTGATTTTTGCTTGAACATCTTTGTCACCTTTGAATGTGCGACGGCTCAAGACTACGGGTGCTATGGGAGCTGGAGAGGGGGGTGCAGAGGGAGCTGGAGCTGCCATAAGGGCTACAGGAGGTGCCATAGGGGGTACTACACGAGCAGGCAAACGGCCACGAGGAATCGCAGGAGGTGGTCCAGAGGGCCGAGGAGGTAGAGCAGCCACAGGAGCCGCTGCCGCAGCCCCTTCCTCGCCATCACCTCCACGCTGATACTCCATATCATACAAACTCTCCTGCGTAATAGAGAGCACTCCTTCATCAGGCTCCTCTCCCATTTCCAGATATCCACTGAAAAACAAATCTCCCCTGTACTCCGCGTAATTCTTTACAACCCGCGTCGGCAGATTCAGATATATAAAAATATTGTACACACTATCATCTGGAATTCCTGCATCAGTCTTGAACACTTTATATAACTCCTTAATATCCCAAATATTCACAAAGCCCACACTACCACCTCCTCTAAAGCCAGGCGCCTGCACCCCATGCACAACAGCCCCCCGTTTCCGCGTCCCATTCCTCGCATACGCATATTTCGTAAAAGGGTCCTCAATCTCCGTGTTCAGAATCGTTAAAGACACCGCGGCAAATATCTGAAATATCCGCACGTAGAAAAAGGCCAGGTCCATACAAAAGCCCTCCTGTTCAGCCGCAATAGGGTTGCTATCTTTTATTCCAGACAACTTCTGGAAAAAATAGGAGCCCTCGCTCCCCCTCCCAGGATACAGCGTAATCTTTGAAAACACCTTCTCCATTGCCTTTGACGTCATCACCACATACTCCTTGCACTTTAAAGGGTCAGACAACGAATACAGGTCCACAATACCCGCTTTTGACATCATTTCTCGCATTATTTGATTAATTATTCGGTCCACTTCTTTTCTTTCATATTGTCCTGATGTTCTCAAGAGGGACGTTCCTGCGCCCATATTCCTACTTTATTGCCCGCTTTTTTTTGCAGCATCAAACATTCCAGCAGCCTCTGCCGCCTCCAACTTCTTCAAACACTTGTGCAAGGTTCCCTCACTCACTTCACACACTGCTGCCACTTTTTCATAGGACACCGTATCTGGAGGACAATTCTCCACATCCCTTTTTATGAGAAAGGCGATGATGCCGGCCGCCAAAGAGGGTGGCATGTTCTCCGAACAAATCTCCAGGTCCTCCACTAAATCCGCCAGCCGCATCGCCCTCTCACGCAACACTTGAAAGGCGAATCTGCTGATTGGCAGCTTACTCAGAGGGTTGCTGATGTAATCGGACGCTCTTGTACTCGGCATCGCAGAAGGGTCCGCGTGACCTCCCGCAAGCAGGCCGCGCTGGTGCGCCATACACAGAATCTCCTGGAAATACTTCAGTGACTTCGTGAACTGCGCCGTACTCAAATGAAACATGTCCGCGATGTCCTTTGGCTTTCTTGGCTGCCCCACCTGCTTCAAAGCAGAATAGATAGAGGACGCAATGACGGATGTGCGCGACATTCCTCTTCTGTCACAGTGCTCCACCAGTTTCACGTACATGTCTTTTGCAATATCCATTGTGCGCTGGTCAAAGCCATTGTTCGTGGCCGTGAGAGCAATGTGCTCAAAGACCTGCAACAGACTCCTTTCCTTATAGGGCAGCATGTCCCATGTATGGTATCTGCGTACACGGGCCATCGCAATCCGGGTAGAAGTCTTTCCGCCATGTGCATGAGAGAGAATCATAGTCCCGAGACCTGAAGAGGGGAATCTGGAATCAATGGGTGCACCTACACGACACGGGTCGCCGCCGCCTCTGTCCTCTAGACCAAAGAACCTGTATTCTGCGCCTGTGTCAATAGGGCGCTCCATGACATGACCACAGCGGCCACAGATACTGAGGTAGTCAAATGTCCAGTCTTCCCGTGGGACTTTACAGGTGGGGCACTCCATAGTATTAAGAGTGGTAGGAGTGCCCCGCTCCTCTTTGTCCACTTCGTCAAAATACGCATCTTCCTTTGAAGGGGCAGAAACGGCCCGCAAACTCCGCGCGATTCCAGGAAGAAAACTAGCAGCCATTTCTACTGCTTCTTTGGGCGCCGAGGCGAATTCAATTTTGCGAAACCAGGCTCTCCGCAGTAGCCGATAGCCATTTTAACAGCCGCCGCGCCGGCGGATGACTTCCAGAAAGGCGCATGAGCCACTGAATTACCCAATGATTAAAGAGCACAGTTGCGCGGTCCTTCTTGTCAAAGAAGTGCGTGTGGACGGAGCCCAGTGGCTCTCCTTTAACGAATATTCCAGACGAATTCGGTGCCTTGTGTCGGTTCATAGTCCACTCTCGTTTGGCCTCTTCTTCTCCCGCCTCGGACTGCCAGAGCCGCCACCAGCCATAATTCTGGCTCTTTGGAAATTCATAGAGGGCCGCTGGGCCTCCTGCAGAGTTACGCACAGCTGTCGCAACATCCTCTAGAGCCGACTGTTCATAAAAGCGGGAGCCTTTGCATGCGGTCCTCCACGTATCCAAGTACTCCCTATCCCGCATCCAGAGGAATCCGCCATTGTACCTACCGTATTTCGCTTCGTCAAAGGGGCGAATCATGTGGTGACTGAGTCCAACAACGGCCGAGCAGGGAATCTGTGGCAAGGGTCCGAAAAAGCAGATGTCTGCATCACAGAAGAGAATGCCGGTGGCGGTGGCCTCCGCGGCAAAGACCCATTCCATCAGGGCAATCTTTTCAGCCATGAAATCAAACCAGAGGCTGTCGTAGACGGCGCCACGGCGCCGCTCCATAGTGTGCCTATCCAGCCCCACATATTTGTCCAGGGCGACCTCCACGACGACCTTTCCAGGATACTTGAACTCCGCGACCTTTGCAGCGAGTTCTGTGTCACAGTAGAGATATACTGTTGGTGGCTGCGGATTGAATGCTGCGAGGCTGAAAAAGAGTGTCTTAACATCGTCAATTGCTTTGTTCGTTGCGAGCGTAGCAATTAAGGATGGTTGTAAAGTTTTGAGGGGAGGAGGGGCACTCATTCTTTTCTTTAGAGAGACATGGGTCCTATGTTTTAGGCGAACATGCGATATGTGTAGAGGGACGCGACAGCCCCGAGCACCTGGCTCATAACGTAGAAGAGGTACTCCTGGTTCGTCAGGGAGCCCTTAAAGTACATGGCCGTGGAAATGGCGGGGTTGACGTGGGCGCCAGAGGTCTTGCCAATCATAAACACGATGAGGGCGAGCACACCGCCAATCATGAGTGCATTGCCGCCAGAGGCGAACACGGTGAGGACGAGGAGAAAGGTTCCGAGGAACTCTGCGAGGAGGGCCGTAGTATCGATCATCTTTTATATACTATGGTCTAAGGTTTTTCTACAGATTCCTATAAAAAGAGCTAGGGCCCCCATGGCACTCCGAAGAATAGAGAAAGAATTGCAGGACCTTCAGAGGGACCCGCCGTCCAACTGTAGCGCCGGCCCTATTGGCGATGACCTTTTCAGATGGGAGGCGTGTATTTTCGGCCCAGAGGACAGCCCCTATACAGGCGGTGTGTTCAAACTCAGCATTCAATTCCCGGTAGAGTACCCTTTCAGAGCACCGCATGTGCAATTCAAAACACGGATTTTTCATCCGAACATAAATTCAGCCGGTCTGATTTGCCTGGATATTCTGAAAAAGGAGTGGTCGCCTGCACTAACAATATCAAAAGTGCTCTTGTCTATTTCAAGTCTGCTGACGGATGCGAATCCAGATGACCCTTTTGTCCCTGACATTGCGCGGCTCTATAAATATGACCGTCGGGCGTATGAAGAGGAGGCAATGCGCTGGACGCTCATGTACGCCACGCCGGATTTAGAGAGTGGGGGTGCGCGCAGAGACGATGACGCGACCACCTGTTCAGATTCTGAATAAAATATAATCATTAAATATAAATGAAACGACACACTGCACGTGCTTCACGGAGTCATACTACAAAGACGCGTAAGAGTGGTGTAAAAATGTCTGATACGGATAAAGCATATTTGAGTGAATATATGTCAGACCCTAAATTCAAACTTACGAAAGTTCTACATGGAAAAAAGGCTGTTGATGTTGCCTCCAAGAAGTTTTATCCGAATGATATGAAGGAGGGAAAAAAGTGGGCCAAGCAATACTCTAGTAATATCAAATCAACTGCTAAACTATATATTATTAAATTGGGACCCGACAAGACTGCTTATAAGTTTCTGATTGCAGGGAGTAAATAAGACAAATAATTTCGTGGCCCGCGATAGATAGGGGAGCCATAATCATGAAAAAAATATCAACCGCTTGGGGATTTGTCTTAACATGGGGATTCTTCGTACTCGTACTATTGCTTCTTCTCCAGGTAAAGTCGCTCACGGAGTATCCTCTTGTCCGCGCGCGTCTGGAAAGGATAGAGGCGTTTCAGAATGCGATTGCTGATGGACTCGCGAAGCCCTCCACAGCAGGGACGAACTTTGTTCCGCGCCCTGAGCCAGCTGGAGACGGTGTCTCTCCAGGAAATCCGGGTCTGAATGAGCCTCGTGCTCAGTTTAATCTGTTGGCGGATTGGCTACCCGGATTTGCACCGACACCGGCACCAAAGGACTTGGAGCCAGAGGACATTCTGAATGGTGCAACTTCTCCTATGACGGCTGCAGGACAGAACACCGATTTTTTGAATGCGCAGCGGTGTTTTGAGGGTGACTTCCAGACCCGTCTGGAGCGCACTGGAAATTACAGGCAACTGACGAACAACTATAAACGCGGTGACCCGAATTCGTGCACAGCGCCTCTGCAGAATCTGGTGCTTCCCTTTTATAAAGTGGAGCCGCTTCCAAATGAGGGCTGCATCGCAAGAGGAAATGCATAGAGGGATGCATATTTTAAATAGTGGCTTAGTAGATGGACAAGCAAGAAACCCGGCTTTGGAGAAAATTTGATAGATGTAGAACAAGAAAATGTTCTAGACTTATCAAGGAAAGAAAAAAGGAGTCAAATATATTTTTTAAAGAACAAAGTAAAAAGTGTACCCAAAAAAACGCGAAAGCATTTTACAATTGTTCTAATAAATTTTATAAAGGGTCTACCTTAGCAAAAATATCAAATAAACTCACAAAATGTGGTAAAAAGAAATGTTCTACTGAGAAGAAAAGACTCAATACATATCTAAAGAAAGACCTTGAAAAATATAAGAATGCATTGTATCTGTAGATTTCCTTACTGCACCTCTGCAGAATCTGGTGCATCGCAAGAGGAAATGCGTAAAGGGCATGGGCTTGACAAAAAAGAAATCTGCAGATTGTATCGGCAGATTTCCTTTTTTATACATGGCGGAGGGAGCCTATACAGTTGCCACAGCAACCGCATCGTCCTCCATAATCATGCAAACGGGGCCTGCACCCTCTTTTGTCACAACCACCTGTGGCTTTTGGGTTGCCCCCCGAGGCCGCGACGACTCAACAGGTGTATAAGACCCCGCCCGCGCCTTCTCAACATCGGCCCAGAAGCGGTCGCGCATCTCCTTTGTGCTCTCAAACCACCCCCTATCACGTGCCACAGTGTCCGTATAGAGCTTACCAACTTTCCACGGGATAGTCTCAATGAGCTCTGCCCCTGCAGCTTCCGCTGCAGCCTTCTCCTCTTCAGTATACGCATAGCTCATGGGACAGCCTTCGTCCATTCGCTGAAAGAGCCACACATAGCCATCGGGCTTAACCGCCTCTCCAGAAAGCTCCGTCTGATGTTTCTGAATAGAGTCAATCTTCACCTCTACATAGTCGCATTCGCCGATACCAGTCACCTCCATCTGAATCTGCATCTGACACCAGTACTCAAAAGGGATGCCTTCACCGACTGTCCGACTAATCGGGCACTTGATTTCAATGAGACGGCCCACACGCCTCTCGTCTGTAGCAGCGACCACAAGACCATCGGGGCTCGCAGCGACAAAGGGGTCCAAAGGATGCAAGAGGCGCCCCGCCTCTAGAATTTGTGCCCCCCAGCGCGCAGCCAGCACCTGTTTCACGACAGGCTCAAAGCGAATCCCCCAGTCAAAGGGGCCCATCTCACACGTCATGCAGGCTAGGCGATTCGTCCTTGCCGTGGCGTCAATGGGCTCTGTAGGTAGCACCTTGCTCATTACGAGCTGACTCACAGCCCGCGGCGACTTATAGAGAGTTGCAAACTCCGATGCCGTCAGCACTTTTTTCCCCTGCAAATACCATTCAGAGGTCCTCTGGGGCACCTGCGGAAGACTCAAGAGGTGGTCCACATGTGCCCTGCGCTTCTCTGCAGGTTCAGCCGACCACCCCACGGCCGAAGCGCGAGCAAGAAAGGTCTCCATCACATCAAAAGCAATCCCTTTTACGATTTCAAAGCTCTGCTCCTCTTTTCTGCCC
>Ga0068876_10000756_pt1 | contig 26037 bp, 23 predicted proteins | sample NOAtaG_6_FD_66442 | JGI IMG/M metagenome (GOLD analysis project Ga0068876, IMG submission 66442) | Freshwater lake microbial communities from Lake Erie, under a cyanobacterial bloom - NOAA_Erie_Diel5S_2200h metaG | ecosystem: Environmental > Aquatic > Freshwater > Lake | place: USA: Ohio, Lake...
TTGCCTGGAGGATGGAGTGGTTCAAGTTCAACTAATATAATTCTAACAACACCCGGTGCAGCAGGAATTATAACTGTTACAGCAGTTAATCCTTGCGGCCCTTCACTGCAACAAACATTAAATGTTACCGTTAATCCTTCGCCAAGCATTACAGCAAATACAAACAACACCTTAATTTGCTTGGGGCAAATGGCAATACTTACGGCTAGTGGTGCAGTAAACTATACCTGGAATCCCGGCGCAGCAACTGGCGCGAGCATTAGCATTACCCCAAGCACAAGCACCGTTTATACAGTTACAGGAATAGCTGCTAATGGTTGCTCGAGTTCAACTACTCTTTCACAGAGTGCAGTGGATTGCACGGGATCATTAGAAGCTGATATAGAAAATGCTGATGTATTGGTTTATCCTAATCCATTTTCAGGAATGGTAACTATAATTGGTGCAGAAGGAACAACGCTAACGATTTACAATTCTATGGGACAACTTATTTGCAATACAAAGATCAAAGAAAGTAAAACTTTGGTTGACCTGAATAAAGAACCGATGGGGATTTATTTTGTAAGGGTAAATAGTGTGGTTAGGAAAATAATAAAAGAATGAAAAAAAATCTGCAATCTATCCAGTTGAAGTATCAGCAATCTTTTATGTCTAGTAAACATCGGTAATCCAATTAGAGTTTTCGCGTCTCCTTGGTTAAACCAAATCATGTTCTGCAAAAGTGGATAAAAATCAAACTGATCTTCCCAAAATGGCCTGAACCAATCCAAGATCATCAAAAGATGCAGGCTTTGTGATATCCTTCATCTTCAGTTTTTTTAATGCTAGTTCAGTAGCATCGCCCATCGCAATTAGTTTTTGATGAGGCTTTGGTTTATTTTTTTCAAAGAAAGCTTCTACATTACTTGGGCTGGTAAACACTAAAATATTAAATGAATCATCTAATTCAATGCTATGCTTTACTGTATAATAAACATTCAAATCAATAGCATTATCACTTTTAGGCATTTGCCATTGCACGGTGCGCATACTATCTTTTGCAATTGGGAAAAGCACTTTGCTGCTTCCTACTTTTGATGCGAATTGTTTGCCAATTAATTTTGTGTCTGTGCCTTGGCCAATAAATTCAGCTCTGTGTCCATACGATCTTAATTCAGCAGAAGTTGATGATCCAATGCAACCAAATTTTACTTTACCTATATCAGGTTTTTGTCCCATGAAATATTTTACGGCATGCTTGCTGCTAAAAAATATCCATTCTGTAACAGGTAATAATCTTATTTTAATTTCTTTGAATTCGATCAAACTTTTTCCAACCACTTCAAATTTCAATTTACCTAAGGCGCTTGGTAAATAATCTTTTTCCTTAAAATCCTTTGATACAAAAACTTTTTGCGGCTTAAGTCCGTTGAAGTGATTTACAATTCTCTCTGAAAGGTCTTCCGAATTTCCGGTGGCAATGTATAACTGTACCGGTTGTTCGTCCCATTTTTTAGCAATACTCACATGCGTATGAAATACCGGCCTGTCTTCATGATCAAATTCAGTATCCACATAAACTCCTAGCGGTAATTGACAACCACCATCCATTAAACTTAAAACACCACGTTCAATGCGCACTTGTGTTTGCACATCAATATCAGTTAGATCATCAAACGTGTTAAAAAGATCATCATCGTCTTCACGAATTTGCCAGGCTAAAACTCCTTGTGCCGGAGCGGGAACAAAAACTTTTGGATCTAATATTTCTTCATGAAACTCACTTAGATCTAACTCTAATCTTTCAGGACCAGCTGCAGCAATTAAGATAGCATCTAACTCACCCTCTTTTAATTTTTTTATGCGTGTAGGTACATTTCCTCTAAGATCTTTTAGTTCTACATCAGGCCTAAATGCTAATAGTTGAGATTTACGGCGTGCCGAAGAAGTTCCAACAACTGCGCCTTTTTTTAATGAGAATTGTTTGTCGGCATCAACCGATGTTTTTTTAATAAGTAACAATTCTGAAGGGTTCGCTCTTTTGGAAACACCTGCAATAATTAAGCCCTCAGGATTTGTTGTGAGTAGATCTTTATGTGAGTGAACTGCGAGGTCAATTTCTTTTTTTAATAAAGCATCTTCTAACTCTTTGGTGAAAAAACCTTTTCCCTCCATCTTATCAAAGCTTGTATTCCACTCTTGGCTTTTATCGCCACTTGTTTCTATGATCTTTATCTCTACATTACATCCTTTACCTTCTAATAATTCTTTAGTGTAGTTTGCTTGCCACAATGCTAAGTCGCTGCCGCGGGTGCCTATAATGATCTTTTTCATGAATGTTGTGCGAAATTAAGGAATTTTATTCATCCTTAAGGAATACCTCTTTTGCCGTTTTCATTGCCACAGCATTATATTTTTTCTCGATGTATCCAATTACCTTGTCTAAAACCTCTTTACTATTGCTATCTAAGCCGCTTATCTCCTTTGCAAAAACCTCCGTTAATGCAACATCCTTAATGGCGCGTACTTGTTTTGGTATTTCTCCAAAAGCAAGCTCTACCAAACGTTCCTTTTTTAAACGCTTAAACTCTTCTAACTTAAAATTAATGATGGCTTCGCATTTTGTCATTTCTGCTAAACGTGAATTCATATTCGCGGCAGCTTGCTCTTTTAATGAGTTGATATCAATATAAAATGAAGGGTGCTCCTTTATTACGCTTGGTTCAATACCTGCAGGAATAGAAAGATCGATCAATACTTTTTTGTTGGTTTCATTTTGAAGCAGCGATCTGTAAATATCCTTTGTAATAATAGCCTGTGAGGCAGAAGTACAAATGATCAACACATCAAATCCTTTATCATAAGTACTTAGATCATTTATTGATCTGGCGGTTCCATTTAGCACCGCTGCAAGTTCTTCTGCCTTGCTTAATGTGCGATTGAATACGGTAAAATTAGCAAACTTATGTTTTTGAAGATAGTTAGCCATTTTAGTATTGGTCTCTCCAGCCCCAATGATCAATACGCGTGCATCATTTTTAATTCCAAGATCGCGTAATTGTCTATAAGCTAATGAAGCCACCGAAACCGGGTTCTTTGCAATATTAGTTTCAGTAAAAACTTGCTTAGCAGTTTCAATGGTTTGTTTAATTAAAATGCGAATAAGATCTCCTGTCAAATTCCATGAATTGCAAAGATCATACGCCTTACGTAATTGAGTAATGATCTCTCTTTCGCCAACCACTAATGAATTTAGAGAAGAGGCCACTTTGAAAACATGACTAACCGCTTCTTCATCTTGTAAAATAGTTGCAGAAGAAGCTAGTTGATCTATGCTGCTTTTGGGGAGAACCTGATTTATGGCGGCAATTACTTTTTCAAGGATATAAGGTGATATTTCGTTTGGAGTAGAAACATAAAATTCAACACGGTTACATGTGCTTAAAAACATTAACTCATCAAACTGAAAATTAGCCTTTACTGCGCCTAAAATTGAGGCTTGAGTATACTCATCCAAATGAAGTTTTCCTACCAATTCTAATGGCAGATTTTGATGATTAAAGGATATGACCTTAAGGCGATGCAATTCATGCAAAGTTAAGAAATCAGTATATTCCTTGTGTCATACTATTGTCATACAGGCTAATTGTATAAAATGTGATTAAAATGGAAAAACCCCGTCAAACATAGGTTTTAACGGGGTTTAAAGATCTTTAGGCTAATGATTTTCGTCAGTTTCTTTAAATACTGGCCTAAGTACCCAAATTAAATGTAGCTTATTTAGCTGAAGCCTTTTTAGTTGTGTTGATATAGCTATCAAGCTCAGATTTTGATGATTCAAAAGTTAAAGCATCATTAATTTTATAATAGTTTCTTTTATCAGTAACACGAGTGTAGCCATGTTTTGCAAGTTTTAATTTTGCTTCCTCAAAACTTAACTGATTGATCATTTCCTTTACCTGATCAGTTGATACACAATTCGCATCCACAACCTGTTTTGCAATTTTAAGTTTGGTATCATCTGTTGATGCAGTATTTATTGATTCAATTGCTGAATCAAAATCAGCGTTGCTCATTGGAGTTGTGCAAGCTGAAGATACTGTTGTAGATGTTTTTTCGTAGCCATCAACATTGGCACTTGCTTTAGTTGAAGAAGTAGCTGTAGAATTTTTAGTTGTAACTGCGTTTGAATTAGCGGTTTTAGTATTAGCCGAACTGCTTGTAGTAACTCCACCTGAAGTTTTGGTAGTAGTAGTAGTAACCGTTTGAGATGAAGTTGTAGTTGTGTTCCCCATTCCGCCCATGTTATCACTCACGCTAACATTAACACCTAAACCACTCATATTCACATTTACATTTGTGTTATTCGCACCCCCATCATTAACTGCAACTTTAGTTTGAGTTATTGTTTGATCCACTTGAACATTAGAATTGGCGTTATTGGTGGTGCCATCATCTGCCACATGTACTGCACTTGAAGTGTTTCCACCACTTACAACATTGTTATTAGTTGCAGTTGGTTCTGTGGTGCTATAATGAACAACAGTTTGCTCCGGATCAGCTTTTGTTTGCGGACCAATTGCTACGGCGCTTACCGGGCGTGCTTTATAACCGCCTTTCTTTTTTATTCCAACGCTGTAAACAAACTCATGATTTTTAACGGGCTCTGCAGCTTGCATAAAATAAATATTTTGATCAACAACACCCTTTGATTTATCTTCAAAAACAATTTTAGCTTTGTAATTTGGTTGAATAAGATCGGTAACTTTTACATTGGTTTCTGCTTCCAAGTTTTGTTTAACTCCATTTATGATCAAGAAGAATTTTTCTCCGTTCTCGGAAAATACAACTAAGTTGTTTTGTGCTTTAATTCCTATGAATGCCATGAGGAATGTGATTGATAGAATTTTTTTCATATGATTTTAGTTTTATACCTGTATCAATTCAAATGCTGTGCTAAACTTTTTTTATTTGGTTTTTTTAACAGCTACTTTCCGCTCTTACTACCATCATAAGCCCATTTGATGTACATAGAACCCCATGTGAAACCCCCGCCAAATGCGGAAAGAATGAGATTGTCGCCCTTCTTTAGCCTTTTTTCGTAATCCCATAAAAGTAAAGGAATTGTACCGGCAGTTGTGTTGCCGTATTTCTCAATATTCATCATTACCTTATCGGTGCTAAGTCCCATACGAGATGAAGTAGCTTCAATAATTCGTTTGTTTGCTTGATGAGGCACTAACCAAGTAATATCATTTGCGGTTAATTTACTTTTCTCCATCATTTTTGCACTTACCTCAGCCATGTTGTAAACCGCGTGTTTAAATACAGCCTGACCTTCTTGATAAACAAAATGTTTACGATCGTTAACAGTATCATGTGATGGCGGTAATAAAGAACCACCCGCTTTCATATGCAGGTGAGCAGCGCCTTCTCCATCGCTATGTAAAATAAAATCTTGAATGCCATTATCGTCTGCGCTTGGCTCTAAAAGAACTGCGCCAGCACCATCACCAAATATCACGCAGGTTGTTCTATCAGTATAGTCAATAATGCGACTCATCATATCGGCACCAACGATCACTACTTTTTTGTATCTGCCTGTTTCAATAAATTGAGTACCGGTTGCCACACCGTAAATAAATCCTGAGCAAGCAGCACCTAGATCAAAACCCCAAGCATTTTTTGCGCCAACTTTTGCGCAAATTAAATTTGCTGTTGCGGGAAATACCATATCAGGCGTAACAGTGGCCACAATAAGTAGATCAATTTCTTCTGGTGAAATTCCTCTTTTTTTACAAAGCTGTTGTACTGCTTTTGCACCCATGTCGGAAGTTGCTTTCGATGGGTCATTTTCTATATGACGCTCCTTAATACCTGTTCGGGTTGTGATCCATTCATCCGTTGTATCTAGGATCTTTTCAAAATCCAAATTCGTAACAATGTTCTCCGGAAGAAATCCCCCAATGGCGGTAATAGCGGCTCTGATCATATATTAATTAAACTGGGTGTTTATTTTTTCATTCAGTTGTGCATCAACAACATCTTTTGCTAGCACAACCATATTTTTAAATGCGAGAGCGCTAGAAATTCCATGTCCGATCATTACTGTAGAGTTGATACCAAGAATTGGTGTGCCGCCATACAACTCGTAATTGAATTTATCAAAATACTCATCGCTGCGTTTGCGCTTCATGATCAAACGGTAAAATGCTTCTGCGGTTTTTAAAACCACATTACCAACAAATCCATCACACACCACTACATCAACTTTATCTCCAAACAGATCTCGTCCTTCCACATTTCCTATGAAATTAAAATCCTTTGTTTCTTTCATAAGGTTGTAAGCCGATTGTGTAACAAGATTTCCTTTCTCAGCTTCTTCACCAATATTCAATAAACCTACTTTTGGATTCTCTATTTTATGAACTGCTTTAGCGTAAAGTGAACCAAGAATACCAAATTGGTATAATACATCAGGCTTACAATCTGCATTTGTTCCAACATCTAACATGATACCAAAACCTCCGTTAATTTTGGGAAGGATGGTAGTGATACAAGGGCGAATAACTCCTGGAATTGCTTTTACGGAGAACATAGAACCTACAAGCATAGCTCCGGTGTTTCCGGCACTAGCAAATGCATCTATTTGTTTTTCCTTTAATAATTTAAATCCAACTGCAATACTGCTTTGTGGTTTTTGCGAAAATGCTTTTGTTGGATGTTCGGCCATTTCGATCACCTCAGTGGTGTGAATGTATTCAAAGGCGCTGCCATCTAGTTTATTCTCAGCAAAGTATTTTTGTGCATGATCCTTATCTCCGATCAAAACGATCTTAACTTCAGCAGGAAGTTCCTTAAGGGCGAGGATTGCACCATCCAAACAGTTTTTTGGTGCAAAATCACCTCCCATTATATCAAGTCCAATTTTCATAAATAAGCGATCAATAAATATTCTTAAATAGCTAGGCTTTACAATTGTAAAACAAAGTCGAAAATTAACAAATATCCACGAAAAAACGTAAGAATTGTTATCAACTGTTTACAGGTATAGGTTCATAAAAAAAGCGGCAAAACTGCCGCTTTTTAAAAGTGATCTAAAAGGCCCAAAGGTCTTTTTTAGTTTATTTAGGCGCTTGCCTTTTCCATTACAACTTTTCCTTTGTAATATAATTTCCCTTCGAACCAATAAGCGCGGTGCATCAAATGTGCTTCCCCAGTTACAGGATCTTTAGTAATGGTCATACTTGGTGCTTTATATGTAGCACGGCGCGAATCTCTGCGCGACCTTGATAGTTTTCGTTTTGGATTTGGCATGGTTTCTTATTTTAATTCTTGTTTAACTTGATCTTATTTAATTTCTCCCAAATGGGATTTGCTTCTTCACTTTCTTCCGGTCCACTCACTTCTTTAAGCTTATTTAGCATGTCCTTATCACATTTAAATAGCTTTTTATCTATCTCACAGGGCACTTTTCTTGCAGGTACTGCTGTCAAAATGTACTCGTAAATGTATTGCGTAACATTTAGAGCAGTTTCTCCTTCGGGCACTGCCATGATATCATCTGTGCTTTCATTTGGGTCTCCAGTTTTGATCACCAATTTCTCTTTTCCTGAGATCGGAATATCAAATCCTTTTAAACACCTATCACAATCAACACCAACAGTACCTTCGATATCAAAATCGATCTGCATGGCGTTATTTTGTTTTAGCACAACTGCTTTCACCTTTACATTCGCATCAGTTATTTCTGATGTTTCATATTCTTTAAAGAACTTACCGGCAACTTCGAACTCAAATTCGTGGTTACCAACAGACAAGCCTCCCGTATTTATTATGTACTTCGTTCTCCCCATATTCGTCTGTTCCTCTGAAAAAGGGATGCAAATATAGGTTTTTTCCTGAATTTGTACAAGTATTTGAAGGCATTGATCGTCAATTATCTAACGTCTCTTCTTGAGGGCCTGTTTTTCAGTAATTTCGGCCAAAATACTGAGATTAACCTGAGCCTCGTTTATTGACTCAAAAGGGCTATAAATGAGGCTAGTTAAGGTTTTGGGGTACTGAAAGGTTAAAAAATGATCACCTTCTTTTATCAAGATCTTTCGCTTTTCCGGTTGGCAAACTAGCGAGTCGCAAACCTTATAATTTGATGGATGGGCTACCCAATCCTTTTCGCCGGCCACAATAACGGTATTGGCTTTAACTTCGGGATAGTAACTTAAGAGTTGCTTCATTTGAGTTAAATGGGCGTATTTTTCCACCGTTGCAACATTGAGGGCTTTAGGCAACATCCATTTTACGAAGAACACCTTACCTAAGCCTGAGAACCAATACATTTTTTCTTTATATGGTGATATTACCGGAGAGAATAAATACAAATTCTTACATCGGTTCTCATTCATGGCCGCCAACGCTGCAGCGATGGGCGCGCCGTATGACCTTCCAACTAAAATGAGCTGCTTATTAGGGTATTTTTCAATAACGGATTGAATAGAGCAAACTTGAGCCATGATATCCTTTTCAGCTTTTCCATAATTACTTTTACCATAACCTAAACGATCGATCGCAATCACATGAAAGTTATTTCTTATTGAATCATTGTCTGTAAAATTCATCCATGTGTACCAAGCACCCGGTGCTCCGTGGATCAAAAGCAATAAAGGTTTTGAAGAGTCGCCAAACTCTGCGTAATGTAATTTTCTTGTATTGAAATTTAATGAATGATAGATCGGCTTGTAATTCTTTTGAGCGTAATGGTCGTTTAGCTCTTTATCCGACAAAATATATTTTGAAAAACAAGAATGGAGTGATAAAACAAGTAAACTTCCTACACCTAGTATCAACGCTCTCTTCATTTTACTGCAACAAAAAACCCTTTGTGATGACAAAGGGTTTTAAAATATTATTCTAAAGTGCCGTTACGTGCTGCCTCTTTTTTATAGCGAATAATTCGCATGCACCAATATGCTAATAATAGAATTACAAATCCACCAATGAACACATTTGGTCCGTGGCCAAGCGCCTTCATTCCTTTAAATATCCACTGGAATACTGCTCCGGTTCCTTCAAAAATATCAGTCCAAGTTATCATCAATGTCTTCATAACAAAATTATTTAAATAAGATTATTAGTTTTAAGTTTACTGCAACAAATATAGGAAAAGATTTTAATTAAAAAAATCGTGCTTGCTAACAGGTTTAATAAGGGTTTCAGAGGCAGTATAAGCGTACTATTAGTTATCTATCTTGTGGTTTTTTCCGTATCATTTTTGATTCAAAAAAGCACTGAATTAACCTTTTATCCGAACATTTTTTACAACTACCTGGCCTCCCAAATACAGTCACCTTTTCTGATCCTTTTGATCAACCATTTTTTACTGATCACCGGACTTTCTTTAGTTGCGCTTATTGTTTCTAATGAAGAGATCACTGATAGGTTAAACTACTTTCCGGTGCTGGTTTTTTTCGTTATAAACATTACGGTATTGAATAAGGACCGCATCTCTTTATATTTACTTAGCAACATCATCATACTTTATTCGCTTTATCAGATATTTAACGCTTACAGAAAAGACCATGTACTTAGTCAGATATTCAATGCTTGCTTTTTTTTATCGGCCACGCTTTACCTAAATATAGCCAACATATTTCTGTTCCCTTTTATTTTTATCGCCCTAGCTATCTTACGGCCTTTTAATTGGCGCGAATTTGTAATGATAATAATTGGATTTATTTGTCCGATCTTTATCTATGAATGCTTAAGCTATTTATTTAGTTTTAATCAGTGGTACGTTTTCGAAAATCTAGCGGAATTATTCTCGTATTTTAAAAAACCAACACTAAACATGGATTTCTTTCCATTTTTAATAGTTACATCGCTTCTATTGTTGTTTAGCATGATCAACCTAATGGCGGAGGGACTTGGAAACACCGTTAAAAAACAGAAGGCCAAAAGTATTTTCTTGTGGTTTCTTATCCTGATCATTCCATTATTCTTTATATCCGGATCAGGATATGTGAACATCATGCTGCTTTACTCAATACCTTTATCATTTTTAATTGGTGAGTTTTTTTTCAACTTAAGGAGCACAAAACTTGCGAACATAATTCTACTTATTTTCATTCTTTCAAGCTTATATTTCTTGCTCAAGAAAACGGCATTGTTTTAAAAAGGGTCTACATTTATCTGTACAATAAATTTCCACTTTTGATGTTCGCTGTGTAATTGTGTGATGCTGTATGATAAAAATTCGCGTATCCATTTCCCTGAAACTTGTTTATCAAGCTTTATCAAAATACGTTTTGTATACATATTCCTGATCTTGGCAATTAATGGGAACTCCGGACCGAGGACCTTGTTTTGCAACTGTTGCTTTAATACTGAACCAAGTTTATTTGATAGCTCATTGAGTTCATCAGCGTCCTTTGAAAGAATGTTTAGCTCGATAAGTCTGCAGAAAGGAGGATAATTGAATTGCGTTCTCTCCAATAATTGATCCTTATAAAATTGTTCTTGATCATCCTCCATTAATTTTAGAAGCACCGGATGTTGTGGTTGATTGGTTTGAATAAATAATTTTCCGGGATGATTCTTTCTCCCTGCCCTGCCTTTTAACTGAGTGAGTAATTGATAAGCTCTTTCAAAACTTCGAAAGTCAGGAAAATTAAGTACAGAATCAACGTTGATCACGCCTACCACACTTACATTCTCAAAATCCAAACCTTTAGTTACCATTTGCGTTCCCACCAAAATATTTGTTTGACCACTTTCAAAATCATCGATCATTTGTTTATGCGAATGCTTGCTGCGTGTGGTATCAAGATCCATACGCGCTACTTTTGCCTCGGGAAATAATAATTCTATTTCCTCTTCAATTTTTTCTGTTCCGGCACCCTTAAATCTAAGATCAACACTTCCACAAGCCACACAAGTTTTTGGAACATCCGTATTATATCCGCAATAGTGACAAAGCAATTTATCTTGGTATTTATGATAGATCAGAGGCACATCACAATTTTGACAATAAGGCACGTGCGCGCAAACATGACATTGCGTATATGGCGCAAAACCTCTTCTGTTTTGAAATAAAATAACCTGTTGCTTGTTCTTTAACGCATTACTTACTGCATCAAAAAGCATTGGCGTTAATATTCCTTTCATGCTTCGCCTATCTTCATGCTCGCGAATATTACAGATCTCGATCGGAACTTTTCCTGTATTTGTAAATGGATCAGTTAATTCTACAAGTTTATACTTGTCATTTTTAGCGTTTTGATACGTTTCTAAACTAGGTGTTGCTGTTCCTAATAAAACATTTGCCTTTGAATTTGCCGCAAGATAGATGGCAGAGTCGCGCGCATGATAACGAGGCGCAGGAGAACTTTGTTTGAATGAAAAATCGTGTTCCTCATCAATAATAATTAAACCTAAGTCCTTAAACGGTAAAAATAAACCCGAGCGTGCCGCTAAAATAACCTGATAATGTGCATTCGCACTTTTGCTTTGTCCCGTTAAAATATTATTCCAAATTTCAACCCTTTCGTTTTCGCTAAAACGTGAATGATAAACGCCCACCAACTCACCCAAAACAGCTCTAAGCCTTGTAATAAGCTGAGTAGTGAGCGCAATTTCAGGCACCAAATAAAGCGCTTGCTTTCCTTGGCTAATTACTTGTTGAATGAGTTTGATATAAACCTCTGTTTTGCCGCTTCCGGTTACACCTTTTAAAAGTGCAATTTTGTTTTGCCCAAATGCGTTGTTTACTTCGTCAAATGCCTTTTGTTGTGAATCAGATAGTTGTTTATTTTCATTCCTACCCTTTCCAAAAAGAATACGATCCACTTCCACTTCTTGCTCCAACAATATACCTTTTTTTATGAGCGCATTGATCGCAGAAGTATCAGCGCGTTTTCCAACTTCACTCTTTCTTATCCATCCATCTTCACTTAAAGCTTTATTAACCTTGAATTGCAAAAAGCACAGTAAGGCTTCCGCTTGTTTAAATGCTTTTCTTTCAAGGGTGTCAATAAGTTCATGCAATTTAGGTTGATCATTGTAGTCAGTATTGAGTTTTATAAAGGATACGATCTTTGGTTTATATCTATCCTTTACCTCTTCATAAATTTCTACCGCATCTTTTTTAAGAAGCTTATTAATCAAAGCATGAATACTTTTTAATTTCAGATGTTCAGCCAATTCCTCTAAACTAATATTTGGGTTTGCGTGTAATAGCTCAATGACCTGATGTTCCTTATCCGTAAAATAATCATGTTCGATCTCATCAAAACTAAAAGATGGATTTATTTGAACGTGTGAGGTGCTACTTAATTTTAAACCCGCAGGCATTGCCGCATTCATTACGTCACCTGGATTTGCACAATAATAATTTGCTATCCAATCCCAAAAACTTAATTGCTCTTTATGAACTACAGGAAGATCGTCAATAACCGACTCTATATATTTTGCCTGATATTGAGTTGGTGCTTGCTCGTGAATGATGTAAATAATGCCTGTGTATATTTTTGTGCGACCAAATTGCACTAACACGCGTTTTCCTACTTGTACTTCGTCATTTAATGCAACAGGAACTCTATACGTATATTTATTTGGTACGCTTAAAGGAACGATCACATCAACAAATAATGTTATTACGCTCATTAAGTTAAAATAAAGGCTAAAACAATCCCAAGCAACATTGATAATATCTTTGAAGGAGAATACTTATGTTGATCTCCGGTTTCAAATAAAATGGCAGTTGAAATAAAAAGGAAGATACCTATCACTATGGCATCAGCTATATATTGATAAGACATTACCCGCATAAATTGAAATGTGTGCACCAAATAACTGAATAGAAATCCTAAAGGAGCCATTAAAGAGAATATGATGAGGAAAAAAACTACACTCATCCACTTTACGTTATGATCCTTTAATAGGGCAACAAATAAAAATGAAATTGGGATGTTATGAATAACGAGACCAAATATCAATTGATGATTACTATGCCCTGAAAGCCCTACAGTTGTTTCGTCACTATGATAAACCGGCAAACCCTCTAAAAAACTATGGATCAATAAGCCAATGATAATACCGTAAGGGAAATGACTTTTGCAAACATCACTATGGTGATGACTATGACCGTGCTCTAAACCAGTGCTTAAATTCTCGAGCAATAACTGCGCCGAAAATCCAACAACAATGAATAAACCAACAAGTTTAAAATTATTTGAGCCGTAAGCCTCCGGCAAAAGATGCATGATAGTAGTTGAAAAAAGATAAGCGGCGCTAAATGCTAATACTAATTTAAAAAGAGATTGGTTCAATTTAAAATACAAGGCAAAAATGCCTGTTAAAATTACAGGTAGCGCTAATGCTAATATTGTTTCTAAAAAATTCACGTTCTTACTTACTAAAGATCAATATTAATCTATCTGAATTTTGTTCATCAAACTTTTCCAGATCATAATTCCCAAATGTTTCCTTGACCACAAATCCCGCCTTTTTTGCATAATTAAAAAGATCATCTAATGTATACATCATTACACTTTCTTCAAAGTTATACTCTTTGCCCTTATCAGCGAATTTAATTTGTTTAACTATTTTTTTGTCCTTTATATGTTTTGATATCTTAAAAACAAGATCCCCTCGTTTTTCCTCAGCACTTGCCACCAAACAGCTTTCTACTTTTACAGAATTAAAAAAATCGATAACAAAAACACCATTTGGCTTTAAAGAATTATGTACATTTTGGAATACGGCATAATTATCACGTTGATCGTTAAAATAACCGATGCTGGTAAACAAATTGAAAACCGCGTCAAAATAATTGATCCGAAACGGGGTGCGCATATCATGAACGAAAAAATCGAGTTTATTATTTGATAGCTTATTGGCCTCTAAAATACTTTCCTGTGAAAGATCTGTTCCAACAACCGTATATCCAAGTTCATTTAATTTTATGGAATGTCTGCCCTTCCCGCAAGCCAGATCCCAAATCACGGCATCATTTTTTAATTGTAGATATTTTGTAAGGTTATCTATAAAATGATTAGCCTCTGAGGTGTTACGATTGTTATACAATAAATGATAGTATGGAGAATTGAACCAATCCTTGAACCAATCTGAATTATCTTTTGCTTGCTTCATCAAAGTGCTAATTTACTAAAAACAAAAACACCGGGTGGAGTTCCCGGTGTTATAAAACAACTTAGAATACCTTGATCTTAACATATTGATAAGGCTCGTATTTCTTACGTTTACGAGGATCATTGTTATAGCGAGGGCCATTCACTTTAGAACGGCGTTTAAAGTCGATATTAGATGTGTTACCTCCCGCTGCCGTAATTGCAGCCGCTAGCTTTTCAATGGTCTTTTTAGCTCTAGAAGAGGCTAATCCTTTATTATTTCCGCGCGAACGTGTTGGAACCCTAGAAGCGCTAGAATATACATCCACCGTAACAGGTTTTTGCTTACTAAGGTCAGCTGCTTTATTAATAAAATTCTTCCAAGCTTCTTCGCTCTCATCGATCTTAGTGCGACCGTATTTAAAGAAGAATTGATACTCAGTCTCCGGCAACACGTTATCAGCAACGGCCACAGCACCGGTAGTGCTTTGATCTATCACTAATGTTTTTCTGATCACACTTTTAGGTTTCAACTTATTCGTATTGAAAGCGATCTTTTCTGATGCCTTGTTATCAATAATTGCTGATAATTCGTACTTAAAGTCTACATCTATAGGAAGATTCTTTATCATTCCATTCTCATCCGTTGTTCCTTCTACCTTTGCACCATTAGCATCAACCAAAATTACATTTGCGTTCTTGATAGGTCGCTTTTTCTTATTCCTCACCAATACTTCTAGACTATATTCTCCTTTTTCAGCAACTACAGGTTTTTCTACAAATAATGTTTGAGAGAACACTTTTGGTGGCTTTACACCTTTAGTGCTAACATTAATCACGTCGCTTTTAGCTCCATTATGCTCTGCAACAATTTTATAATCTACATCTAATGTTAAAGGTAAATTATCATGACGTCCGCTTGCATTTGTGGAATACTCATGAACTTTTCCATCAGATCCTGAAACCGTAAGTTTAGCATTCTCAATTGGTTTTCTATTCTTCACATTATCCAACACCACTAAATTCAACAATAAGGCATTTGATTTTGCTTTTACAGATCCAACAAGTGTTACCGGTTCTAGGCTAACTTCTCTTTTAATTTCTTTGTAAGAAATGTCATTGCTAACAAAAACATCTTCACTATAAAACTCATTTCCTTTTGGCGCTTGATATGAGAAAGTGTATTCTCTTCCGGGAGGTAAAATAGTTGTGAATGTGCCGTTTTGTTTTGGACGATACGTTCCAATGATCTCTCCGGTTTCTTTATCTTTTACAATGATCACAAGATCATCCGGTAATTTCTCTCCTGGCGCAGGTACAATTTGACCTTTAAATAAGGCCAATGGTTTTTCTTTAGCTTCAGGCATTGAAACTACATAAAGATCTTTTTCGCCAAATCCACCATCTTTAGAAGATGAGAAATAACCACGCTTACCATCGGGCGAGGTAACATAAAACACATCATCATCAGTTGTATTGATAGGATAACCCATATTCATTACATCTGAAAATTGATTATTCTCATCAAGGGATGCTACCATGATATCAAAACCTCCCATAGATTTATGTCCGTTTGATGCAAAGAAGAAAGTTCGTCCATCGGGATGAATGAAGGCACCATCTTCATCAAATTCGGTATTTATTACCGGCCCCATATTCAAGGCTTTACTCCAAGTGCCTGTTGGTAATTTCACGCAGCGATAAAGATCTCTTCCGCCATAACCGCCCGGGCGATTAGAAACAAATATCAGTACAGTTCCATCGGCATTTAAACAGGCATGGGATTCTTGAAATTTAGTATTTACGTCCGAACCAAAATCCTTGATCGGACTCCAATCTGTTCCATCAAATGTACTGTAGTAGATATTACCACCCATTCCATCACCGCCATCACGATAAAGTATCAAGGTTTGTCCATCGGGCGTGATGTTAATGGCTGCATCCATTCCGTTTCCATTAATGCTTTCTGAAAGAGAAACCGGCTTTGTCCATTCTCCTTTATCATCTTTATAAGAAACAACAACATCTTCGTAATAATTTCCGTTATCATCCTTCATGCCACCTGTAGTGCTAGGCCTACGAGTTGTAAAAATTAGCATGCGCTCATCGGCGCTTAACGCAGGACTATAATCAGGGTATTGGCTATTGATACTGTCACCTAAATTAGAGATCTGCACATTGAGTGGTGCTGACATTTGAATTTTAGCAAACGCGCAAATGTCTTTATCACGACTGATGGTCTTCTTCCACTCTTTATCTTTTGCGCCCACATATTTTTCAAACGACTCATACTCTTTCAACTCCTCGTCAAATTTATAATTAAGGTGAAGTGCTTGCCCGTAATAATAATGTGCTAATGGTGGCGCCGATTTTTCCATAGGATCATCGATGATACACTTATTGCTAACTTTTTTAACTGCGCGTTCTAAATAGGCTTCCGCTTTAAATTTTGTGTTAAGTGTATTCAGGTAACACACACCGATGTTATAATTCAAAATGCCGCTTGTTGAATCGATGGCATAAGCATCTAAATAATTTTGCAATGCCATGTTGTAATTTTCCTCCAATGATAGAAAATTACCTTCCTGAACAAGTTCGCGATAAGAACCTACTCCTTTGGTTTGTGCATTAACGCTGCACAAAACGAATAAAAACAGGACAGTAAATATATTTTTCATGCTTCTTTGTAAACAAGCAAATATATGTTTTTTTTTAGATAAAACGCCGTTTTTTATAGATTAATTTTAAGTCAATTACCCTTTAAAAAATGAGGTTATTCTTGCTTTGAAGTTTATCGGGAATTATTTCGTGTACTTGCTCGATGCATTCGATCTGCCTGAGGAGTTTAAATACCGTGTATTGCTCATGAACTGCGCTCTCCCCTTTTAATAGGAGAAAGTAGTTTGTGTGTGGGAGCTCGTTAATTAACAAAATACTTTGCTCAATTACCTGTTTGGATTCTGCAAAAAGATCGTAGGCAGGCCCGGTCTTTTGCTTAGGCTTAAAATTGCTTTTATTAGGCACTACACAATACTCTAAACCTAATTCTTCATCGAGGTATGAATACACCGAAAAATCAAACAGATCTGAGTTCTTGGAGGCTGATCTTAAATTTTGGGTTAATGCAAGTTCAATATTCAACATGGCGTTGATGTTATTTATGATCACATATTGATTCTCGCCACTAGCGATCCCTATGAGCACAAAATCAAAAAGATTTGCATCGTTATGTAAGATATGTTTAGCCACCATTTATACTGTTAAGTGCAATTTCGGCTGCTTTTTGCTCGGCCACTTTTTTACTATAATGTTCAAAGCCTTCGTATGTTTTTGAGCTAATGACAACATTTACAAAATAGTATTTTCCTTGACCGGGGTCATTTCTTTCGGTAAAATTGTACTGAAGCTCGAGTTTGTTCTTTTGGCAATAGATCTGAAGTTGGCTTTTAAAATCTGAATCCGAATTTAAAAGTTCCTCCATGTCAATATGCAATTTCACGATCTTATTGATCACAAATTTTTTAGTTTGCTCGTATCCCAGATCTAAATAGAGCGCGCCTATCAAGGCTTCGAAGGCATCACCAAAAGCACTTGATTTTAATTGGTCTTTTTTTGAAAGGTTTGTTTTAAGAAAATTATTGAGTCCGAATTTTAGCGCCAGCTGATGGAGATTCTTTCTATTAACGATCTTACTTCGGAGTTGCGTTAAAAATCCTTCATTCCTATTTGGATATTTTTTGAAGAGATATTCGCCAATGATGGCACCTAAGATCGCATCACCCAGAAACTCCAAACGTTCATTATTGTAAAGTGCTTCTGAACTTTTTACATTACTACTGCTATGCATAAATGCCTGCTTATACAAATGCAGATTCTTTACATTTAAACCGGTTATATTTTTAAGGGAAGTGTATAATTTTTTATCTGGGCCGGATCTGAACGAAACAAGTGGTATGAGTTTCCTGATCAAACCCTAAAAAATTACTTGTATTTTTTAATTACGATGGCAGCGTTGTGACCACCAAAACCAAATGTATTGCTAATTGCAGCGCGTACTTCGCGTTGTTGCATTTTATTTGGAGTTAGATTTAATTTTGTATCGATCTCCGAATCTAGATTCTGGATATTGATCGTTGGAGGGATGATGTTGTTTTTTACCGCCAATATAGTTGCAATGCCTTCAATAGCACCCGCAGCGCCTAACAAATGGCCTGTCATACTTTTTGTAGAACTGATATTGATCTTGTAGGCATGTTCACCAAAAATATTCTTGATCGCTTTTAACTCAGCTGTATCTCCTAACGGTGTACTTGTTCCGTGTGTATTCACATAATCGATCTCAGTGGCATCTATTCCTGCATCGTTTAAAGCGCGTTGCATTACCAATTTGGCTCCTAATCCTTCCGGATGTGGTGCAGTAATGTGATGTGCGTCGGCACTCATACCGCCGCCAATTATCTCTGCATAGATCTTTGCACCGCGTTTTAGGGCATGCTCTAATTCTTCAAGAATAATGGCACCTGAACCTTCGCCTAATACAAACCCATCACGATCTTTATCATAAGGACGAGAAGCAGTTGTTGGATCATCGTTACGCGTGCTCATTGCTTGTACAGCATTAAATCCACCAACACCACTTTCGTTAATGGCAGCTTCACTACCACCTGTAACAATGGCGTTTGCTTTACCTAAACGAATATAATTAAAGGCATCAATAAGTGCATTTGTTGACGAAGCACAAGCAGAAACTGTTGTAAAGTTTGGGCCGCGTAAACCAAATCGCATAGAAATATGACCACTGCAAATGTCAGCGATCATTTTTGGAATAAAAAAAGGATTGAAACGTGGCGTTCCATCGCCTTTTGCAAAAGCAAATGTTTCTGTTTGAAAAGTATCTAAACCTCCAATACCACTACCCCAAATAACACCGATCTCATTTTTATCAATGCCCTCCGCATCCAAGCCACTATCGGCAAATGCTTCTACGCTGGCCGCAATTCCGTACCACGAAAATGCATCCAATTTACGAGCTTCTTTTTTGTCGAAATAATTTTCAGGATTAAACCCTTTTACTTCACAAGCAAAACGGGTTTTGAATTTGGATGCATCAAAACGAGTAATAGGTGCAGCGCCACTTACGCCATTAATAAGATTATTCCAATAGTCGTTTACACTATTTCCTAAAGGAGTAACCGCGCCAAGCCCTGTAACTACTACACGTTTCAGTTGCATATAATGAATTAGTTTTTTGCGTTGGTCTCAATATAAGCGATAGCATCACCTACTGTGCTAATCTTCTCAGCTTGCTCATCAGGTATAGCAATATTGAATTCTTTTTCAAATTCCATAATTAATTCCACCGTGTCTAATGAATCAGCTCCAAGGTCGTTTGTAAAGCTTGCAGTTGGTGTAACTTCTTTTTCATCAACGCCTAATTTATCAACGATGATCGATTTTACTTTGTTTGAAATGTCTGACATTTTTATAGTTTTTAATTTGGCACAAAATTAACTATATCCTGTATAAATCAAAATGCTACATAAAATAAGAGTTAAATTTTTTAACAAATACTCTTACACAATAAATATAATACGTTTTTAACTGTTTGATTATGAACAAATAAAAAAACCGCCCGAAGGCGGCTTTGTGTTAAGAAGTTTTTTTAATCACAGCTCTTTGCCTGTGGTGTCTCTGATGATTGTGATGGTTAAGACTACTCATTTTAACGTTTGAGGTGTTTTTTCCTTCTTCGCGTATCAAATGATTTTGCACCAGTTTGCCAACTACACCTACAACTATTACACCGGCAATTATATATAAGCTAGCCAGATTTGAAGCGTCTCCACCTACATACTGGTTGAATTTATCGCTTATGCCAGCATAAGTTGTATTGCTTAGCATTAAAAGGCCTAGGAGTGTTAGGCCAATTTTTACTCCATTCCTTCTGTTTTTCATAACGTTGATTTTTATAAGTTAAACAATCCGTTAATTTCCTATTGTTTCCTATATATATTACGCAAATAGAGTGCCAAAGGTTGAGTAAAAATTATTTTTTTATTAGCCAAAAAATGCTTAAATTTGTAGTGTAAAATAAAAATCACGAATTAAGAGGGGACCTGAGTCCCCTCTTTTATTGAGTAAAAATTGATTGCGAAAGAGCAAATATTACAGCTGGCTGAGGCACACTTTTTAGGAACTGACAAGTTTGTTACTAAAATACATGTATCAACGGGCAACATTATAGAGGTTTTAATTGATGGCGATACCGCAGTAACCATAAAAGATTGCGTAGGATTAAGCCGATCCATTGAAGGAAGCCTTGACAGAGAGAAGGAAGATTTTGCGTTACAGGTTAGTTCGCACGGTGCTGCAAGTCCGCTAGTGAACCACCGCCAGTATAAAAAACATATTGGCAAGACCTTTGAAATCAAACTTAACGATGATTCAAACCATGAGGGCGAATTAGTGGAGATCAACGAAAACGAATTAATATTAAAATATAATACAAGAGAAAATAAAACAATTGGAAAAGGGAAAGTTACCGTAGAAAAAAAAGAAACCATTCCATTTACAACAATAAAAGAATCAAAAATAAAACTTAAATTTTAAAAAAACAGCCATGGAAACCTCAAATCTGATCGAATCGTTTTCGGAGTTCAAAGACATTAAGAACATCGACCGCGCTACTTTAATGAGTATCATTGAAGATGTGTTCAGGAATATGCTTATTAAAAAATATAGCAGCGATAAGAACTTTGACATCATTGTTAACCCCGATAAAGGTGACGTTGAGATCTATAAAAACAGACAAATTGTTGATGATGAATTTGCGGAAGACTCATTCGATTATGATGAGAATAAGCATATCAGCTTAACAGATGCGAAAAAAATTGAGCCGGATTTTGAGATCGGAGAAGATGTTTCAGAAAAAGTGGATCTTGAATATTTTGGTCGTCGTGCAGTTTTAGCTGTTCGTCAGAATTTAGTGCAAAAGATCCTTGAACTTGAAAAGAGTGAGATCTTTAATAAGTATAAAGACAAAGTTGGTGATGTGATCACTGCTGAAGTTTACCAAGTATGGAAAAAAGAGATCATGCTAGTTGACGATGAGGGTAATGAGTTATTACTTCCAAAAACTGAGCAGATCCCATCTGACTTCTTTAAAAAAGGAGATACATTAAAGGCTGTAGTTTCTAAAGTAGAGATGAAAAATGGTACACCTTCTATTATTGTTTCACGTACATCTCCTGCATTTTTGGAGCGTTTATTTGAAACAGAAGTACCTGAAATATTTGATGGTTTGATCACTATTAAAAAAGTAGTTCGTGAGCCGGGTGAGAGAGCAAAAGTAGCTGTAGAAAGTTATGATGATCGTATTGATCCGGTTGGAGCATGCGTTGGTATGAAAGGTTCAAGGATCCACGGAATTGTTCGTGAATTAAAGAATGAGAATATTGACGTGATCAACTTCACAACAAATCCAAGTCTATTCATTCAGCGTGCATTAAGCCCTGCAAAGATCACAACCGTTAAAATTGATGAAGAAAATAAAACCGCAGAGGTATTTTTAAAGCCTGATCAAATCTCTTTAGCTATTGGTAAAGGTGGATACAACATTAAATTAGCCGGTAAATTAACCGGTTACGAAATTGATGTATTCCGCGATACCGATATTGAAGATGTTGAGGACGTTGATTTGGATGAATTTACAGATGAGATCGACGCAGATGTGATCGAGAAATTAAAATCGATCGGATGCGATACTGCAAAATCAGTTCTTGAACTAAGTGATGAAGAGATCACACGTAGAACAGGTATTGAAGATGATGTGATCGCTGAAGTACGCGCAGTGTTAGCATCTGAGTTTGAAGATTAATACCAAAAGGAAAGTGATCTCCTTGAATTGATCACACGTAAATTAAGATAACAGAAAATAAAATATGTCAGACGGAGCAAAAACACTTCGATTAAGCAAAGTGGCGAAAGAATTCAATCTTTCTCTTGGAAAGATCGTTGAATTCCTTGCCACCAAGGGGATCAAGGTAGAGAACAATCCCAACGCGAAGATCGGAGATGAAGAACACTCTCATTTAATGAAAGCATTTTCCACAGATAAATCTGCAAAGGAAGAGGCTGCGCAGGTTTCGCAAAGTATCACGAAAGTGAAACGCGAGACCATAGTATTGGATGACGTAAATAAATCGAAGAAGAAAGAAGAGAAAGAGGTTGTGATAACTGATCATTCTGTTCCTTCAGAAACTGAAACAAAAACCAAGCCTAAAAAAGAAAAGGCTGAACCGGAACTTCTAAAACAAGAAATTGAAGCAAAGGATGGCCCAAAAGTACTTGGAAAACTAGATCTTGATTCTATCTCTAAAACAAAGGATAAAAAAACCAAGAAGGAAGAAGAGCCAACTAAAACAAAAAAGAAAGATGTTGAGCCCGTTGTTGAAAAACCAGTTGTAGCAGCCGAAACGCCAACAGAAGTGGTTGAAGAGCAAATTGAGCACATTGAGACCAAATTTGCAAAATTAGAAGGTCCAAAGATCCTTGGTAAAGTTGAATTACCTGTTGTTAAAGAATCTCCTAAAAAAGGCGAAAGCAGTTTTGCGCTTGAACGTAAAAAACGTAAGCGTATCAAAAAAGGAGGAATGAGTGAAGAGGAGATCAAAAAAGTTGGTACTGAACAAGCTAAGATCGCTAAGGAACGTGCGAAAGAAAAATATGGTGATCCTAAGCATAAAAAACCTTATAGTGGAAATAGCTCAACAGCTTCTAAACCTCGCCATGAATTAACTGAAGAAGAGATCCAACAACAGATCAAAGAAACTTTAGCGCGCTTAAGTGAAAAAGGTTCTAAATCAAAATCATCAAAAAATCGTAGAGATAAACGTGATGTTGTTCGTGAGCGAATGGCTGAGAAGCAGGAATTATTAGATGCAGAGAAGAGCGTTTTAAAAGTTACCGAATTCGTATCGGCAAATCAGTTAGCAACGATGATGGACATTCCGGTAAACCAAATTATTGCAACATGTATGAGTTTGGGCTTATTTGTATCTATCAATCAACGTTTGGATGCTGAAACCATCGCTATTGTTGCTGAAGAGTTTGGATTTAAAACTGAATTCGTTTCTGCAGAAGTTGTTGAAGCAATAGAAGAAAGAGAAGAAGATGTTGAAGGAGATGTTGTTCATCGTCCACCAATTGTTACCATTATGGGTCACGTTGACCATGGTAAAACTTCCCTACTCGATTATATCCGAAAAGCAAATGTTGTTGCCGGTGAAGCGGGAGGAATTACTCAACACATTGGTAGTTATAACGTAAAATTAGAGAACGGAAAATCAATTACCTTCTTGGATACTCCCGGTCACGAAGCGTTTACCGCTATGCGTGCACGTGGTGCAAAAATTACGGATATTGTAATTATTGTGGTTGCGGCCGACGACAGTGTGATGCCTCAAACAAAAGAAGCGATCAATCACGCGCAAGCTGCAGGCGTACCAATGGTAATTGCGATCAATAAAATTGATAAGCCGGGTGCTAATCCAAATAAGATCAAAGAAGATCTTGCTCAATTAAATGTATTGGTTGAAGAATGGGGTGGAAAATATCAATCGCAAGAGATATCGGCCAAGGCAGGGACAAACATTGCTCTTTTATTAGAGAAAGTATTATTAGAAGCTGAAGTATTAGATCTGAAAGCGAATCCAAAAGTTAGAGCATCAGGTTCGGTAATTGAAGCAAAATTAGATAAAGGTCGCGGACACGTTGCCGATATCATTGTACAGCGTGGCACACTAAAAGTTGGTGATATCATTGTTGCCGGTGGATATAGCGGCCGTGTAAAAGCGATGACCAACGAACGCGGTGTAACTATTGCAGAAGCCGGTCCGTCAATTCCTGTGCAGTTATTAGGATTAAACGGTTCGCCAACAGCAGGTGATAAATTTAATGTGATGACGGATGAGCGCGAAGCGCGTGAGTTAGCGAACAAACGTTTGCAATTACAGCGCGAACAAGGTATTCGTACACAAAAGCACATTACACTTGCCGAGATCGGAAGACGTTTGGCTATTGGTGACTTTAAAGAACTGAATGTGATCGTAAAAGGTGACGTGGATGGATCTATTGAAGCCTTATCGGATAGTTTATTGAAATTATCTACCGAGAAAATTGCGGTGAACATCATTCATAAATCGGTTGGTGCTATTAGTGAGAACGACGTTATGTTAGCTTCGGCTTCAAACGCGATCATTGTTGGTTTCCAAGTTCGTCCTACGCAAAATGCAAGAAAATTAGCAGAGGTAGAAGAAATTGATATTCGTTTATACTCTATCATTTACCAAGCTATCGACGAGATCAAAGCCGCGATGGAAGGAATGTTAGCGCCTGAATTTGAAGAAAAGGTAGTTTGTAATATCGAGATCCGCGAAGTGTTTAACATCACAAAAGTAGGAACCATTGCAGGTTGTTATGTATTGGATGGAAAAGTTACACGAAACACAAAAGTACGTGTGATCCGCGACGGAATTGTGGTACATCAAGGAGCTTTAGGTTCGTTGAAACGCTTTAAAGATGATGTGAAAGAAGTAACATCAGGTTATGAGTGTGGATTGAACATTCAGGATTTTGATGATATTAAAGCCGGAGATATTATTGAAGGATACGACATGGTTGAAATTAAAGCGAAGCTTTAATTAATTATGAATTAACCGCCTTCGCTAAAGCTACGGCGGTTAAAAGGGGGATTAGCTCATTTGGCTAGAGCGCTTCGCTGGCAGTGAAGAGGTGATCGGTTCGAATCCGATATTCTCCACAGGAAAACAAAAAATCCCTGCAAGTCAGGGATTTTTGCTTTTAAAATATTTTCATACCTTTAATATACCATGAAAAAATCTAGTAAGCTCTTCGCTATTTTATTGATCCTAGTTGGAATAGTATTAAGTGATTGTCAATACCGTAAAGATTGCGGTGGCAGACGTAAGAAAAAGGTGAAGACGGGAATGGGCGGCTACATGTAAAAGTGTTTGTAACAAACACTGGTTTTCAAAAAAACAATAAATCCTTAATTGTAATAAACGATCTTAGGTTCTACCCCAACGTTGAATGTAATGGTTGAAGCGGTGTTGATCTGATCTTCATCTTCGTCTTCTACAAATAAAGTAATATTTACTTTCCCTTCGTTATTGCTGCAAAGTGTTTTTAACAGCATATTCATGATCTTTAAGGTAGATGTATTATAAAAACCCACAGTGATCTCTACGTTCAATGGCGCAGCAGCTTTAAAAGTTTGACTCCATTGCAAAATCTGCTCGAAAAATGACGGTGGGTTTGCCATGAACGAATTACCCTTTATTACCAAGGTATTTTCTTCCGGTTTCACCAGTACATACGGTGACTTTTCTCCTTCTGCTATCTCTATCATATTGTTTACTTTACAAAGATAAATTAAAATTTAATTCCAATTACACAAATATCGTCCATTTGCTCATAATCTCCCATCCATGTTTCAAACTCCTTTACAGTTGATTCATATTGTTGTTCAATGGGTTGCTGATAAATATCTCCAAAAAAGGCTTTCATGCGTTTTGTAGAATAACGTTTGTTTTTCTCGCCACCAAATTGATCTCCAAAGCCATCACTAAAGAAATAAGCGCAATCACCCTTTTCAGGTTTCATTACGTTATCTGTAAAGCCTTTAACGTCATTTGGAAAAGTACCTCCAATGGAATAGATCGGAGCTTTAATATCCTGAGGACCTTGTTTAGAATAATAGTAAAGTGGGCGATTTGCGCCTGAGAAAAGGAACTCACTTCTATCCTTGTTTATTCTTAAAACCATCGCATCCATTCCATCCCCAATTCTATTCTCCTCTTCCTTCTTTTTAAATGCTTTATGTAATTTTTTATCCAACTCATTTAATATCAAT
>Ga0068876_10000759_pt1 | contig 25993 bp, 39 predicted proteins | sample NOAtaG_6_FD_66442 | JGI IMG/M metagenome (GOLD analysis project Ga0068876, IMG submission 66442) | Freshwater lake microbial communities from Lake Erie, under a cyanobacterial bloom - NOAA_Erie_Diel5S_2200h metaG | ecosystem: Environmental > Aquatic > Freshwater > Lake | place: USA: Ohio, Lake...
ATCCATGTGCCGCTAGTCTCGCTCGAAGATTTCGCCAGCTTCCACCCGCCGGTGACGCTCACGCCGCTTGCACCGCTTGAGCCTGCTTGCACCCATCCGCTTGGGACTGTTGCCGCTGTCGTGTTGTTTCGCCCAGCGGAAATGAAAATCAAGTCCCCGGCTTGGTGGCTAGGGATTGCAATCGTTGTTGCTTGTGCTGAGGATGATCCGATTGGACTAATTGCCATTAATCACCAAGTCCGGATCGCCGTGGTTCCAAGCATCAATAGCCGCCTGAGTCGTGTTGTATCGGTCGATGTTTTGTTGCGTCCACCCCGCCCGCTTTGCCGTCGCTCCGTTCATTACGTCGCGAATAACTCGGACCGAATGAGCCGACTGAGTACCATACCCATGATGGTCGACCCAGCGAACCGTTTTGAATCCCATCGCTCCGAGTTCCTGGGCTTGCAGAGGTGTCGCGTATTCATATTGGACCAAATCTTCGATCATGGTCAAAGCGGTTTGCGACGAAAGGTCAGCCACTTCGGAAGGATTGCTAGGGTTGTCGACCCAACCCTTGATGTTCCAAATTGCTATGCGCTGTTCTTTCGGTAAGCTTGAATCGTAAGCATCGGCATTTACTTTGCCGTAAATCCCATTGTCGACAGCATACTTAATGATCCCACCGATCGGAACGTTGACCGGAATCGTAACCATCAGCAGGTTGATCGCATCAGCCGCCGCTTGGTCGCTCAAGTTCACGTGCTGGGCTTCGTTCAGCTTTTCAATCATAAGTTCCATGATTTACCCTCGGTGGAATCCAAAAAACCGCCAGCACAAAAAACTCAAGGACTCGCCAAAAAGAAACAGCGTCAAGCACCGGATTCAGGATCGGCGTCATCACGCAATACCGAACATGAAACGGATTTCTGTGATGAACAGAATGATGCTTCGGGCTTTGGAAGATGTACAGACGCTGCATCCAAACAACCAGCCAGCCGTTCTTTCCTTTGCTGTGCGCAAGTGCGTGAATCTGATTTGCCTGACTCAAAAACAGCATCGTAAGCCACCCGTCGCGCAGTGGTTCGAAAGCCAAACAGATCAGCATTGCCGTAAGGCTCGGAACGATCGTCGTATAGTTCCGCTCCCAGTATGAGCCCTTCAAGAAAGCGTACTGGTCCGCATGGTGAAGCTGGTTCGGACCACCGATCAGACGCCCGATAAACGAGTCGCTTTGTGTGAGGTAGGTATCCTCCCACCAATGAAACAGACCTGCAATGAAGTCAGCAGCCAGCCATGAGGCAATGATGTGAATCGACACATTCACCATAGCAACACCTTCCGCTTTACGCAGCATTCTTTTTGACTTGAGCTATCGAGATCGCTAGTTCGTGAAACTTCGCGTGTAGCAACTCTCGGTCTTCATCGCATTTCTGCTTTTCAGCCCTTGTCTCAACGGCAAGTTTTTCCAAGTTTTCCTGGGTCTTAGAATTGGCTCGCATTACATAAGTAAACAAAGTCGCGCAAACGGTCCCCAGCGTCCCGACGATCGCTATGGTTGCAGTCATCTGCGCTTCTTGGGAAAGTTGAGCCAAGTAAAAAATCATCGCATTGCCTCGTCGATTCTTGAAAAAAAAAGGTAGCCTTTGTAGGAGTATTGCTTGCCGTGACGCTCGATAACAAATTGAGGCCACGGCCCCTTGCCTGGATCTTTGCTTGTCGCAACCACCCAGCCGTCAGCCTCGAATTTAGGTTGTTCGTTCTGCTTCCAGTCGTTGCACTCTCGGTTGTCGACGCCGAACAAAACAATTTCGCGGCGTAGCTTTTCGTGCGAATGATTGCTGCATGTCAACAAAACAACTGTCACTAAAATCCGCAGTAATTGTTCGGTCATCATCAAGGCTCCCTAGTTACCGTTTGCAAATCGATCCAGTCGAATCATCGGCTTAACCAGCAGACGGACCAGCTTATCCAAGAACACGCGACCAAGGACCAACGGCGATATCGCAAGCATCAAGACCAGCCACAGCACTGACGCAAGCGAACGCGCCATCTCCAACGGTTGGCTTGTGTTGCTCGGCAGCGAAGAACGAAGTGGTCGTTGCCCACCGCCAAACTCGCCGTCAATCGGTTGACCGTCACGACCGATATTCAACCAGTTCCAGAAAAATTTCTCAGACATTGATTGCGTTCCTGCGGGTTAAGGGTTTGGACATTTACCGTCGACGCACAATCCGCGAATCACGGCTTTCAAGCACTCCTTGTACTCTTCAACCGTCTGCGGGTTGGCTTTACCAATCTCCTTGTCGATCGGAATGCGCCAAACGTTCAGCCAGTCTCTCTTGCGGCTCATTGGCTCTCGCATTCCAAAACACGTTTCGATTGTGCTGGTCACTAAGCCTTTCGCATCGGGAAGATATGTCGGGAGTTTCGGGAGCAAGTTGATGAGCGAACTGGCAAGCAGCGAAGTTGTAGATGCGTCCTGCAAGGTGTCTACCGCCGCCCTGGAAGTCAGGCGAATCGATTCGTAGCTTGGCGTTGGATTTGGACTCGGGTTGATCGGTCCTGGCGTTGGCGGTGGCGTAGGTGGTGGTGTTGGTGCGATCGATCCGGTAACGTTGATTTCATGCCAACTGTAAGCGATCTCGGCTTGCTTGTTCGCAACGATCAGACCGAACTGGTATTTGCCTGGAGTCGGAATGGAAAAAAATATGTTTGAACCGCACGATGCCGAGGCAGACTTTAGCTCATCGGGGATGATCCAAACCTTGTTGTCGCCAGTGGCATCCTCGTGAGACAAAAACACAAGCGTTCCCGCCAAAGCTGTCGACGGACCCTTGATTGACGCTTTGAGGTCTTGCCCAAAAACTGGGATTGCAAGCAAAAGGAAAAGTATCAGGGGTCGCATGGTATGCCTTGTTGGTTTGGGGTGGTCTATAGAGAAGCGACGCCCGAGCGCCGCTCCATAGTTCGTTTGCGCAAATCCAGTCCGAGGATTAGGTTCCTGGTTGCGGTGCTGGCTGTTGCTTCTTTTTGCGATTCTCAATGATCATCTTGACCAACTCGAGGATCAACGGAATGAACACTTCCCAGCCTTGCGTGCCAACAGCAGGTCCAGACTGGATAGAGACTTCTCGCTCAGCGCACTTCGTTTCGATCGCTTGAAGAACGTTCTCCATGTCGCTTCCAGAATTGACAACCTCGCCTTCGACAACCAAGCCTTCGACGCAAAGGTCGTCAACCTCGCTCATCGCGGAGAAGCCGATCGTCCCGGATTGAGGCGTGGCAATCTTTGCAACGAGACACCCAAAAAGCCACATTGCTTGCATCAAAGTTTTTGCAGACGGTCCCTTGCGGACATCGGCAACCAATTCGAGCAAGCACGATACGCTTACTTCGCCATCAAACTTGCTTTCGCATTGATTCGACATAACAAAACACCTTTCAAAAATGGTACTGACTAAACAAAACTGAGTTGATCGTTGACGAGTGCGGCAACGATGTCTTGAGTCTTTGGAACACCCATACCCCAAAACGGATCGAATCCAGGATCACCCTTGTCCTGGGTGTACTTCGCCAGAAAAGCCCGAACGGCTTCCACCCCGGTAAACTCTGCTGCGCCTTCGCGTCGCATTAGCTCAACAATCAGAGCAAACAAACCCGCCGCGAATGGGGTCGCCATGCTCGTACCGGACATCCCTCGAAACCCGTTGGTTGTCGAGCACGAAACGATATCCTGTCCTGGACAGCACATATCAAGCTCTCGCCCCCCTGAAGAGAACGAAGCTCGCTGACCGTCTTTTCGGTACGCACCAATGCAAAGCGATTCAGGATACTTCGCTGGGTAGCCGATTGTGTTTTGCCTTCCATTGAAACCTGAGTTGCCAGCAGCCGAGATAGTGATCACCCCCTTGCTCCAAGCGTACTCCATGGACTTCCGAGTAGGCTCGTAAGGACTGCTCGATCCTAGTGACAGCGAAAGGATATCTGCTCCATTGTCGACCGCATCTCGCACTCCCTGAGCTATCCCATCGGAGGATCCTTGTCCGCCATTTGAAAGCACCTTGATTGCCATCAACGACGCATCGGGAGCAACCCCGACTCCATCTCTGGCGAGCACGGTCCCTGCGCAATGATTGCCGTGACCGTTGCCGTCACTTATGCTTTCGCCTCGAATAAACGACTTTGAATAAACTGGTTTCGGAAGCAAGTCATGGGGAGTGTATCCAGTGTCTAGGACCGCCACGACGATACCCTTGCCAGTAACCCGCTTCCAGATTGGCTCGAAAATCGCTTTCGGAAGATGCCACAGATCTCCCGGCGCTGCGAACGTCTCAACATCCGAAACCAAGTCTGGTGGATATGATACAGGTGGCGAATTCATCACTTGACCCCGAGCTCACTTGAAAGGAAAAACGGGGGGTAGGCAAATCGCCTGCCCCCCTTGAACGTCACAGATAACGATTACTCGTACTGTGCGCAAGCAACCCAGTCCATGTTGATGGTCAACGCAGCATTACCAGCGATGTCCTTGATGCCGATAATCGGAGCAAGAAAAGCATCATCAGGGAACGTAGCTGCATCAAGTTCCGATGCCGTCAACCTCGCAGGTGCCGAAACAGTTCCAGCAAGCCTTCCGTTGGCATAGAACTCTAGCGACTTTGGACCAGCACGATAACGCAACCCAAGCTTGACGTAGGTGCTCGCCACTGCCGTGTGCAGTGCGTTCAACTTCGTCTTAGTAGCACCGTCCTGGTAGGTCTGACCATCAGCCTTGTAAGCTGCGTCAATTGCAGCCCCCTCAGCCGACAGGTGATTAAACCCAACAAAGTTCCTGTCTGCAAGAACACCAGTCGTATCAACAAACAAACCATCAGTCACGATCATATTGGCCTCTCCAAGGCCAATACCATACGACCACTTGGCGGCTGTGATCGCAGATACGGACAACCGGCACTCAAAAGCCAAGTCGTTGTTTGCAAGGAAGAACGGCGCACTTGCCAATCCACCCCACTTGATGACAGCTTCATCGTTTGCAGTATTACCATCGACTGCTAACGCTAAAACTCCCTTTTCAGTCGCCGTGTCAGCAGCCAATGCAGCCGTACAACCAGCAGTGAGCAAGTTCATCCACGGACCAACGAGCGACGTCGCATTGAACGTCATGAAGTCGTCAAAGAAACCAAAGGCGAGATTCCCGCTTGGAGTCTGGAACGAACTTCCCGAGGGGTTCATGTTGGTTGGCGATCCGAATCCTTTCCACAAACGTGGCGAAAACAAACGGGTCGAAAGTTCTTCGTAATGCAAATCCATCTTACTGTTTTCCTTTCAAGGAAGTTTTAGGAGTGTCCCAGCCTTGGGTGGACGTTGTCCCATTAAAAAACTGGCGGCGCAATTTAACGTCTCGCCGCCACAGACGTTTGCCAACGACTGACATTATGTCAGCCAGTCGTGTTAGGCGGTTTCGGTCACAGTCTGAGTGCAATAGCCACGGAAGTTTGCGCGACGATTGAAACAGACCATTTGAAGCGAGTCATCCATGCAGCGAACGCGAACGTTGCTCATTTCTGGGTGCTGGAACGCCTTCCTCTTGCGCATCTGCCGACCTGCGGCGTAGTACGCTTTGAAAGTTGACCAGTTGACTCCGAGGACAATCCCGTCAGTTCGAGCATTGACGCTGTCGCTGCTGGTCCAAGCTGGAACCCAGTTCAACGGCACGCCACGGATGTAAACCTGACCGCTGCGAGCAGCCATGTCGTCGCCAATGTTGTCGTTTCCAAGCTGAAGCATTCGCCGACCAGCCGCCAAGACGCTGTAAGTCGTCAAAAGCTCCCAGTCGCTTCGCTTCTGATCAACGATGTCTGGTCGCTGAACAGGTGGCTCGAACGAACACTTATCCATCGAGCTGATCGTCTTTTCGACAAAATCGGCTCGAGTGATCGACGTGTAAGGGAACGTTCGGTTGCGCCATTGCGGATACTGGGTACACGAAATGCCACCAACGCCGACGCTTGACCATCCAACAGGCTCGGCTCCATTGAAGCCTTCAGTCGCGTTGTTCTCAGTCACGCTGTCGCTCGTGGAGGTGATCCACCAAAGCAACGACGAAACAATATTGGGGGTCTGAGTAGGACTCGATGGACCAGGACCGAACACCAAGTCTTCCATGCCAGTGTAGAACGACGTCATGAGGTCGCGTTCTTGATCCTCGATGTAGTCGTAAATCTGCCGACCGCCAGTGCGGAAGATCTCTTCGTCGATGTCGTAGTGGTAGTTGTTCGTGGTCAACGCCCACTTCAATTCACCTTGGTCGAGCGTGTTGACTCGAGTCGAAGAATCTCGGTGGTACAGACCAACAGACTGGAAGTTGTCTTGATATCCGACCTTTACCTTCCACCTGCACTCCGACGTGCTCATCGTGTCCTTCTTCAGATTTCCTGAAAAAAGACGCGATGCGTAATGGTACTTCTGCAACGTCAAAGACAAATCCTGCGCTGCAAGTCGGTCTTCACCCGCAAACTTCTGGTGGATGCTGTTTACAAAATCGTCAATCTGTTCAATGGACAAAGCCATGTTACGGCTCCTTTATTGTTTAAGCTCGTTCGAGTTCCCTGTAGAGGCGATCAGCCGCTTCCCGAGGGTCTTCACTCGGAGGTTGAGGCTTCGTTGGACTTCCGCCCAAACGCATACCGCTCTGCCTGGAAATCTTTTGTGTATGTTGTTTCAAACGCTTCTTCCCGATTTCGTCCGCGAAAACCATACCGGCAACGCGATCGTACAATCGTTCATTTTCTTCCACTGGATAACCAAGCTGTTCCATGCCGATCAAGTGAGCCTTGATGGCAATCCGAAGCTCTTTTCGCCGTTCAAGCTCCTTCTCGGTCTCCTTGCCCGTCTTGCCAAACAAGTCGGCGTGACCAAGCTGATCAACGATGCCGTCGAAACGAGCCTCGTCGTGAGTGATGGTTGCTTGAACGAGATTCGCTTCGAGTCTTTCGAGTCGAGTTTCGTAGTGGTCCCGCATTCGCGAAAACTCATCCACGATCTCGTCGTCGTAAAGATCCTTGCTCAGCGTAACTTCGTACTTGCCGCTATCTTTGGCGACAGGCTTTTGGTCTTCCCGTGAGGCTTCTTGCTTGCTTGGCTCGTCGTCGGAGAGTGCCTTTCGGCCAGATTCCAACGCTTTTTTGTCAAACAATCGCAAAGCCCGATCCAACTCCTCGCGGCTGGCAAAATCAGACAAGTCAGACTCGTCGATCCCATACGCGGCTACCTCGGCTTTAACGTCGTCAGTGACCCACTCTGGAGCAATTGACTCGTCGCCGGAACCACCCTCGCTTTGGACCGTGTCCTCGGCGGCTTTTCTGCTGGACTTGTTCTCAGCAGCTATTTTTTCGACTTGCGCAGTGTCAGCGATGATTTCGGCGTCCGATTTTCGCTCGGCTTGAGATTCCTCGAACACCTTTTCAGCGTATTCTTTGATTTGTTCGCTGGTCATTTCTTCATTCAGATCATCACTCATCGCCATATCCTCCATCCATATCCCTGAATCCGCGCATACGAAGGAACTCGTTACGTGCGCGACGACTTGTAAATTGAACTTGACCGCTGTCGCGAACAGCAGCTCCCTGGATGCAATGCTGCTTAATCAGTTTGCGAGTTTCGTCCACTTGGCTTTTCATTACCCCGCAACCCTCAGATACCAAGGGGTTGTGCTCGGTGTACGTGTTTGCCGCCATTGCCGGTCGCTCGAGCCAGTCGGCCTTACGAGGCACCAAGCGATCGAGCTCTGCCTCGGACACTTCCTTGCCTTTGTATTTGTGGACGATCTTGCTCATTACCCGACTCCTTGCAACATCGAGTTTCTTTGCTGTGAGTTGATCTGCGGCTGACCACCCATCAAGGTTTGGATCAGCGCATTACTTCTAGCTGCTTCGGTGCCGCCACTGCTGACGTTCTTCCTGATCGTCTCCCTACTCGTGACAGGTGACTGCCTAACCGTGTTCTCGTCTCCACCAAGCATCTCAGCCGGCGCGGCGAACGTGATGAACCGCTTAAACTCAGGTCTGTTTTTCAGTCTGGCAATTTCTTCGACAATGGCTTGCGCATCGATCGAGGCACCCGAGGCTTGGAACATCGGCCAAAGCGGTGCGATCTCGCGGATCACCTGGAACAACTCCTGAAGCTTCTGCTCCGGAGTCTTGAAGATCATTGAGTATGGTTCGATCCTGAACTCGTAGTCGTCAAACTCACCTTGGCGGTAGTCTGGAGTCCAGTCAGAATTTACGTTGATGCCTGTGTTGCCGACTTCCATAGAGGTCTTCAACTCAAGTGTCTCATCCTCCCACATCAGCCTGCCGAGGTCCAAAATGCACTTGGAAGCGAACGAAACCACCGCCATTCGCATGTCAGCTACGTTTTTTGAGACGTTGCCATGGATCAACTCTTCCTGGCCGAGCGTGCTGGCCTGCTGACCAAGACCACCCATAGCCTGAAGATTTCCAGCAAAACGGTCGTATTCCGTTTGAATGAACGTCGCTAGCGCCATGTCTCGCTGATCAACGCCGCCGCTTTGGAACTGCTTGATTGACTCTGGGCTCTTGGCTCGATACCACCCGTTCCGCTCGGCAGTCCTGAGCCTTTCGGCGTCGTCTTCCATCCCTGGTGGGTAGACATTGACCACTCGATTGGCGTCCGAGTCAGCTTCCATGCGCCTGTGCAGACGATTCTGGAGATCGTGCATTCCCTTGAGGTTCATCGCGGGAGAGGTCGGGATGATATTGTCGGGGGTTTCGCCAAGCGACAAGAACTTGTACGGACCTGCTTGGGATCCCGTCCATGGTCTTTCGATGAGCGGTTCCATGTCTTGCTGGTCGCAAGGCAAGGTGGCAATTGTGTTGTTTTCGGCGATCCAGATGTCCTGGAGCCAGATCATGTCCTTGAGATCGTCGTCCTGAGCACTTCCCCAGTCCGAAGCCATGTCCCGAGTAGCGCCTACCGAATCTTGGTGCTCCCTGTTGGTCGGTCTGAGTTTGTCCTTGACCTTTTTGTCGTACCCAGGTTCGTCCATCACCTTTTCGAAGTCGGCGCGATAGCGATGTCCGCAATATCGCATCTTGCTTAACTCTTTGGCGGTCATATCGAGAATCAAATCGTCAAGCGACACTCGATTGAACCAAGGCTCACCTGGATCAAGCCAAACATCTTCCTCTGACGCGAGAAGTCCGTGAAAGCGAGTGTCCGTGTCACGCATCATGACAACGCCACACCCGAGACAGAAGAACGCATCAAGGACAATCATCCTGAACGTCTCGTCCAGAGCCATGTCGCTAATAAGCTTGGCGAGGTTGACTTCAAAACGCCTTGCGAACGGAAGCATGTCCATTCGTGGAGTCGAAACCAAAACGCTGGGATTGTTCGCAGCCAGAGCGACCGTGTAGATACGTGCCGTCTGGTTCATCAAGTTGACGAGAGTTTTGTTCTCTGCGCCTGATTCGTTGTACCAAGAGCCAACGTAATCCTTGATCAGCCTCTGCCGAACAAGACGAAAAGGCTCCAGAGCATCCCGCGATGAGCGGATTGCCTTGTAAAGCCGATCTCGTTTTTGCTGGTCTCTTAGATCAAACATCTACAGTCGAAATGGTACGGATGATTTTCCGAACGACTCCGACTGGGTTTTATCGCCAGCCTATCGCTTAACTAAGCTTTTTCCAGCTACTTTTTCCCGCTGGATGAGGTCTTCTCGCCTGTGAGCAATGCTTTCGCTTGCGTCAAATATTGAGCCGATTGCGAATACTTTTGTGCGCAGTCCGCATCCTGATCGTCCATTGATTGCTGAGTCGCTTTCAACGCCGCCTGAGCCAACTTGTCAACCGATTCGCTTAGCAAACTTGACAGAGAGGAGCGATCCCCTCCATGCGTACTCCACGAATGAGTTGAAGTCAGAGCCGACTGCGAAAACTTTAGCGATTTGTCTGCATTCTGGCTAGCCCTTGCTTTGTCAGCAAGCTTGCCAATCGCTGTCAGTGTTTTTTCTGCGAACTCGTCAGCCATTCTTTGCTTCCTCCAGGTATTAACCTGAGATTCCTTGCTTATCGCTTCAAAACGTCGCGTATTGAGTACATCGGACTGCCGATATCGACACTACGTCGTTCCTGGCGTTCCCGCCACAAGTAACTACCATACTCTGGAGTTTGTCCCGTTTCAACATCGCTGTCAATTTTTTTTCCAGGATTATCTGTAGAAAATACCAACCAAGCACCCGCAGCGGAGATTGCTCGATCGCCGTGATTCTTCTCTGTCGCACCTTTGTTCTTGGTCGGAGCGTGGATAATCCTTCCGTTTTCCCACTCGTACTCGCCGCACTCAACGAGCATTTCCTCGGACCTTGGAGTGTACTCTCCACTCTCCATCGCCAACGCAAACTGCTCAAACATATCCGCCTTGTCAGCGTCACGGCACGGGAACCCAGCCTTGCGACTCTTCGTTTGGGATCCGAGTTGATCGACGTCCCGATAGAAAATGTTGCCGTAGTAGCAAACCTCACGCACCTCCTTGGCGAAACCTCCGGAGACACCCGAGTCTTCCCATCCGAGCAAGGCGTTTCGCATCCATAGGCACAATCCGACTACGATGCGAGCAAACGGACGCGGCTCAAGGCCTTTGACCGTGTACTCAAGCACTTGCTCGCCTGTCCGATTGTCAATTCCCGATGCCACGGAGTTCGAGGCGAAGGCACCAACGCCGCCTGACGCGATGTCGCAAGCGATCGTGAATGGACCAAGTGTTGGTCTGTTGTCGATCCCTGGCTTGAACCAAAGCGACAAGGGACCATTCTCGTCGGGGACGAGACCTTTGAGCTCGAGCGTTTCGCTGTCGAACACCGGCTTGCCTCTCCAAACTGGCTTTTTGCAGTGCTCGCGTTTCATTCGGTCCAGCAGGTCCGTGGTGAACACCTTGCCGGCTGACCCCCTGGCGTCCATGTCCAACTCTCGAGCGATGTACCGCGGAGTAGACCCTGGGACCAAGCAATGGGAGTCGTACCAGGGAGATCTCACCTTACCTTCGATCTTGTGTCCCTTCCGCTCGATCGTCCGCAGTTCTCGTTCATGCGACTTGATGTACTTTTCGACTTCCTCTTGCTCGTCAGGGTTGATCGCTTTAACCACCCCATCTTGCTTGACGTAGGCTAATCTGGCGTGCTCTGGGTTGTCCTTCCAGTCGAGGGAATAGACTTTTGGGTTGTCCGTGTCAGTTGCCGACTCGTAAAACACTCCCGTATCGGCACCGAAGGTGGAGCAAAGCACGACGCAATTAGTCACATGCGCAACGCTGGACATGATTTTGTAGTCAATGCCGTTTGCGATGAACTCTTCGGATCCAACTTCGTCGAACGCGAACATTGTGGTCCGACCACCCCGAGCAACGTCACTCGTTGCAGCAAACCCAACCCATATCGAACCCGTAGTTGGCAAAAGAATCGTGTGGTCGTCGATATTCCGCTTGTACCCGTCGAGCATCCACAACGGAAGCTTGTCAAGCATCGTGGATAACTTGTTCATTACCGCGGTTGGATCTTTTGAATCCATCATCTTTTCGTTCCGAGTCACCAAACCCGACGAAAAGCCTTTCTCGAACAAAGCTCGCCTGATCTGCGTCCCGAGGTAGACGTATGTCCCGCCTTGCGCTCGGCTTTTGGGGATCGTCACCGACACTGGATGCTCAGTGTCCATCGCCTCTGTGATCGCATCATCGATCGCCGTGATCACCTTTTCTTGGTGATTCCATGGCACAAACGGCTTCATCTTAACCTTGGCTCGCGGCTCATGCACCCACAGAGCGAACGCGAAGAAGAACAGCACGTCGGTTTCGCAAGCTTGCAGCAACGCGTCGCGAAACCGCTTGTCGGTCAAGGCGCGCTCCCTGCATCGGATTCGCCACTCCAGGTTTTCTACTGGATCTTTTGGTGCTAGGTCGTAGTAAGACATGACTTCGCGTCAGTAAATGGAAGAAGCCGCGAGACAGGAGTCCCGCAGCTTCTTTGGAGATTTGCTCCCGATGAAAGAGCATGCGTAAGTGTACCGAAAGCAAGTCGCATGTCAACTACTTTTATTTTCTTTCTAGCGCCTCTCGCATCCCCATCGTCTTGAGTCGAGCTCGCAGCGTCGATTCCTTGATCTTGTGGGACATCGCCCAGTCCTTGATCGACATCCGCATGCCGTTGTACTCTACGCCGCAGTTCCCGCAAGACGACGTGTGGCCGCTTTGCAGGTGGTCTAAACGCACCTCAACCTCGTTTCCGCACAAACACTCGCACAGGAACTTGCGCTTGCCTATAAACGCAACCTCTCTGACGACTGTCAATTCGCCGTATTTTTTTCCGCTTGCAATGACGATCGGTCGCAACTTACTTTCCCTTCGCCTTGGGTTTTGGGGGACTTTTTTTCGTCGAGGAGGTTGCTTTCTTGCAACTCCCACTGCTGTACGCTTTCTTGCCTTTCACTGGCTCGTATCCTTTCCAACATCGATTCTTGTCCATCAGCATCCCTTTCTGCGCAAAATCACCTTGCAATAACTTAGCAACATCCACCCCACTTAGCAATACGTCACCAATTAGGCTACCACCCTACTTGACTATTTTGGCATTGCGCACTATCATGCCGATGGTGTTTTAACGATGGTTTTCTTCGAAGGAGATATTTCGATGACAGTAGCAGCGTATGTTCGAGTAAGCACAGCTTCGCAGAATGAGGCTGGACAAAAGCAGGAGATCTTGAGGTGGCTTGTTGGCAACGGCATCAACCCCAACATCGTTATTTGGTACATCGACAAGGAGAGTGGCGAAACACTTAAGCGTCCTGAGTTCGAAAGCATGCAGCGGGACATCTTCAACGGCGCAATCAAAACCGTTGTGGTCTACAAGCTCGATCGGCTCTCGAGATCGCTCAAGGATGGTGTTGATACCCTTTGTTCGTGGTGCCAGGGTGGTATCAGGGTGGTTTCAACGTCTCAACAGATCGATTTTACTGGCGCAATGGGACAACTCGTCGCCGCAGTGTTATTCGCAGTTGCGCAGTTCGAAACTGAGACTCGAAGGGAGCGCCAAGCGGCTGGAATCGCCGTTGCGAAGGAAAAAGGCGTTTACCGAGGTCGCATTCGTGGCGCTACCAAGGCTGGCGTTAATCCAGCTCGCGCGGCTGAACTGCGAGCGATGGGTTTGAAACACGCGGAAGTAGCGAAAACCATGGGTATCAGCGTGAGTACCGCGTTCCGATATGCGCAAGATGCTAAACTCGAAGCAGCAGGCAGGTAAGAGCGCACCCCAGGCCCATATAAGGATGCAATCTCGCAAGGTGCCGGAAATCACGGTATTTTTTCCGTGATACTGACAAATAGGCTTACTTTGGCGAAGGTAAGGTGCGAGCAGCCTGCACTGCTTGGTCTCGGTTTTTGTTGCCGATCGGCAACAAATTCAGAACCGCCGTTCTCTTCGCCTGCGTCCACCTATCGGTCAGCCTGTTGCTCCTGTTCGACCCTTGAGGTTAAGAGCCCTTCCACGCCGCAGGGCGCTTCATTTGACTCAATCCCATGCACTTCGGCGGTCTTCCACAGATCGGACAACTTGCTCAAACGATTGCAGGCACAAGCGCCGATTGCTCGGCATTACACTCGTGCCATATATGTGCTCTCCCCCACTGTGGATTGAGGGAGAGCGGCTTTTCGACAAGCAGCCGAAAAAGGTTTGCAAGAAACGTCAAGGACGTTAAATGAAGATCTTCTCAGGTCTGCTTGTCGGTTGTGCTGAATCCACGCAGCACGCAATCATCTTATGGGGTTGGCTGTTGAATGTCGATCGGCCAGTGCTTGTTGTAAGCCTCCCACCAGAACGTCAAGTCTTGCGTCTCGTCGTCGTAGTACCGCGCAACAAACTCCGACTTGAACGCCGAATGCACGTTTTCGAACACGGTGCTCGTAACAATGACTTGTCCTGGGTAGTGTTTGTGGATCAGGTCGCACAATCGCCTGTAATTGGTCCCGCGGATCACGCCAGCCTCGATCAGAATCAGGTTGTCTTTGAAAATGAACGTTTTGCATGCCTGCAACGCCAAATGCTCAAAGCCCCAATTCCACGCTTGGTCGGGATACGGCACATCGACAGTGAACCCGTCGCAAACCTCGCCATCGTGGCTCAGGAAGTGGCGCAGGATCTGCCATGCAATGGACGAGTAGTCCGACGAAACAGCTACCAGCGTCGAATTTGACGCATTAAAGCCTGCATTCCGCAGCATGATGCCGAGCTTGTTGATCAATTCGTGCTCCTCAGCCTGCGAGCACTCCAGAACTTGCCTCATAAACCACCATTTTCGTGAAAAAGTCTCGAAACTACTGCAATCGCTGCAATACCATCTTGCCCACAAGCTCCGCAACTTGCGGAACTACGGCGTTCCCAAGTCCTCTAAGTCGGTCCACCCTAGCGGGAATCCCATGAGCCACTCGACGAATATCGGGCTCAATTGCCCAGTTGCTTGCGAGTCCTCGTCTAAAATCCTCTTGCGTATCGCCACCAATCCGCAAGAGTTCCCCGCTTCGTTGTAGCCGTTCTTGGCAGGGGATATGCTTGTTGGAGTCGGCCACAATCGAACCCAGTCCGCTAGGTTGATTCCGTAATCGTTGCCGCTTTTGCGGACTATTCGCCCCGCTTCGTTTAGCGTTCCGCTTGTGAGGTTGTCTGGCATAACTGTTTTCGGGGTTGGAATGTATGGCAATGACGAACACCCTGTCCCTGATATGCGGGGCACCAACGTAGGCAGCCGGTATGCAATGCCATTCAGCATCATACCCGATCTCGGCCAGCGTCCCGAGAACTCTGTCCAGCCCTCTAGTAAGCAACGCTGCCACGTTCTCCAAGACAACTGCTCTCGGTTGCAATTCTGAAACCAAGCGAATGGCCTCAAAGAACAATCCGCTTCGCTCTCCGTCAAGACCTGCCCCGAGTCCGGCATAGGAAATATCCTGGCAGGGAAAACCGCCTGCGATGACATCGACCCAATCAAGGTTTCGGGCTGAACACTCTCGGATATCTCTTTCGCGATGGACTGCCGGCCAATGCTTCGCGAGGACTTTTTGGGCATAATCGTTTATCTCCACTTGCCATTTGCATTCCATACCGCAACGCTCAAAGCCAAGATCGAACCCCCCAATGCCTGCGAATAGTGATCCAAAGGTTAGTTGCGTCATCTTTATTCTGGCTCAAACTTGTGCTCGTTGAGGTATCGCAGCACGTCTCGAGCGTGTGCCGCGCTTTCGTAAGCCGAGATAGTCTCGCTCTCGTAGGCATAGCGACCATCGCCGATGTCGCCGCCTTGCCAAACAACTGTCGCTTTCATGTGGCAGTCCTCCTGGCCGTTTTTTCGAGTCTCCTCGATCTCCAGCGTGGTAAGGTCTTCGTCCCAGTCGGTGATTGCATATTGCTCGCCATCGACTTCGAACGTGTAACTGACCGACTTCTTGTACGCTACTTCTTGCGCCATCGTTTGACATCCTCTCGAACATTCGGGTTGTAAAACGTCCAGGAGGGTCTACGCCACCCCCATGGACCGTCTGGGTCGTGACCAATGCGGAAATGATGCTCCCGGCAAAGCGTGATCAGATTGTCCATGTCCAGCTCCAATTCAGGGTGGTCCTTGAACGGCTTGATGTGGTGGACGTTCAAGTCCCACGACAGACCGCAAGCCTCGCAACGGGGGTGCAGCTCGACGAACTCGTTGCGGACAGCCTGCCACCTCCCCGAGCGTTCGCCGTAAGGAGTCATCGACTCGACCGACTCGACATGCTGCTCGATCGGCTCGTCCGGTATCGGACCTATCGCGTCGGAGAAAAAGTACGCAACGATACCAAGTAGGCAAACGCCGAGCAACGTAAAAAACGCCTCTGCCAAAGCTTTACGTTGGGTCATCTGTCGCCTCGATTCGGCATTGCTGCCATTGGCCGCTCAACTTTTGCTCTTGACTTACGCAAAGAAATGGAAAGCACCCATTGAGAATATAAACCAAAAAGCCGCTTCGCCATTGCTCTTCGTCTGAGTCTCGACACTCGCACGCGATCGGCTTGTTTGCTAGGTCGGCTAGCGTCGGCTCGCGGTATCGTTTTGGGGGGGAGCTCGTCACTTCGATCTTACGACAAGCCACCCAGTCATCGCGGTTTGCGTACTCGGCTTGCTTGGGCTTGATCGGAATCCAATTCTTCGCCGATAGCGACCAATAAAGATCGCTTGCCTGCCTTGGCTCATCCTTTGCCGATCCCAGCATTCGATAGTCGCTTGGCGGTTGCGTCTTCGATGGCTTAGGGGTTGGCTCGCTCGAACTATCCAGGATTTTTGGAGAGTTGGGTTCAGTCGCCAAAGATTGCCTGACCATCTCCACCATTTTCGAAAGCTGCGCCTCGGTTCGCATCGGTCGAATAAAGCCTGGGGTCGGATGCTCAAGTGTTGATCGCGGGACGGTTGCAGAAAAAAACGCCGCAGCAAACGCTGTCATAAACTCATCCGACAGCAAGACCTCGCGGATTGCTTGTTTCATGTCGGCTTGCGGGTCAGGTCGCTCGACTAGCTCAAAATTATCGCCATGCGATATGACTCGTCTGCGTTCGCATTCAGACGTACACTCTAAGCAATCGCTGTCGATCGATCGAACTATCAGCCTTAACCTTTCCGGACTGTCAGTCTTTAATCGCACCACGTTGCCAATCTTAAATTTCTTCATCGCTTCTCCTTTTCGGCTTGGATTTTCTTCTGCGCAACACAAATGACGCACGGCGATAACGCAACAGTGTTGCCGCACGCACACAAATAGCTTGGAACTCGACGAAACTTTACGCCTATCGTCGCTGGAGCGGCTTTTTCTCGACACTCAGGACATCGCTTCGAGTGACCGTGCGTCATCTGGTACTTGCAGCCGCAATCGGAGCATTTGCTGTAAACGGCAGCCTTGCGTTTGGGTTTTATTCGCTGGGTCGGTTTCATCGCAAATCTCCTGCTGTAAAACGGGTAGGGTGTATACTGTGCAGCTCGGACTATGAATGCCTTACGCCATTACGGGAACCGCGTTACCGATTCTTACCAGCCAACCAGCAACTCCTTGTACAAGTCCGTCACTGATCCACACTCTCCTACCCAAAAGGATCGGGCAGGGTTTTCGCCTGCGATGCTTGCCAACTATTTCGCTTCGGGTGTTCAATCCGGTTGACTACACAAGCAACTCGTTAAGCCGCCGATCCTCGCCGTCTCTCCGGCTGCCCTGGGTTTTGTCATTGCCTTTCGGCTGCGCTGGACCCAAAACCAGCAAAAGGATCGTGCAGGTTTCGATCCTGCCGTGCTCTGTAACGGTCCTAGAAACCGCTTCCTCCGGCTTTCCAGTGTGACGCGACACACCGCCGATCCAGTTGCGGGTCTAGGAATCGCACCTAGCACTCGGAGCTTATGAGACTCCGATGGGCGCTAGCCCACCCGCAATAAAAAGGATCGTGCAGATTTTCACCTGCTAATCGACTTGCCTACATTCCGGCGCTTGTGGCTCCGTAGAGCCCTGCAACACCGTGCTGTAGATCGCACCGACCCGATCCTCGCAACTTAGGCAGTTGCCGCCCGATGAGGTTTAGAGGTCACATCGTTTACTCACCTCAATGCCGGGTACGTTATCCGGCGTGCTGTCCGTAAGCACCGTACACCCTCAGCAGCCGATCCTCTCCCCCCGACTGCCGAGCATGGATCAACCGCGTCTTCGACAACGCAGGATAGGTCTTCGCAAGACGCGAGTCGCACTGGCAACCGTCGATCGCACAGGTTGAGCCTCGCTGACGACTTGCACAGCTCGCACAGGCAACGTCACTACCGACACCGCGGCAGAAGCCACGCGAGCCGCACACTGACCTCCGAGGCAGTCCTGAGCCGACGCTGGCAACGTTGCCACCAACAGAGCCACAACCAACATGATTGCCGACCTGATGCTTTTCATAATCAAATCCTCCTGAAACATGGAAACCGAAACCTCAACTAAAAACGACATGATAGCACATTGACCCGTCAACGCAAGAGCAGGTCGGGGAAATTACGACGGCGGGACGTAGTTTGTGTCCAGCGGGATTTGTTCGCCTTCGGGTACTAAAGGGAAGTCTTCGTGTTCAAAATACGCTTCAAAGCCTATTTCCGCAGAACCCGAGACGTTTTTGAGCGTCATGCCACGCGGGTATCCGTACCGCACAGCAAACGCTTTTGTTCCGTTTTTTTCCAAAAATTGCACCATCGAAGCACTGACTCGAAAACGCTTGATACGGGTAGCACCTCCGCTGCGAATAGATTTAGGCATTCCCAAACCTATCTTGCGTAGCTTTTGGGAGATGAAAGGCTCGGCTAAGTACATATCAAGCTCGAACTTGATCCAATCACCGGCCATCAATCACCTCCTTGCACTTCGGACAGTAGACGCGATCCATGCCGTCAGCACTAATAGCAGGAGCCTTACCTAGCGTCGATGCAACAAAGTAGGTCACGCAGCACGCTGGATACCGATGCAGCGCACCAAACAACGCATGGAACGTCGCCGCCGCTAGCCTCTGGGTGAATTCATCTCGCTTTGATACCTCGACAAATACCTCAGTCCTAAATTTCAAAATCGCGTCAAGCGTTTCTCGGTTCATGCTTCTGCAACTCCTTTAACGTGGTTTTTTCGTTCAATCTCTAGGTATCGCAACAGCGCATTGCGAACAAGCAGCATGTTGCGAACAAGCAGCATGAACTGTTCATCGCTCGCTTCGCAAACGCCAAACAAAGCGCCGCCTATGTTCTTTACCGTGTAGCGGATGAACTGAGGTCTTTCAGCCCGATCGGTTAGTCCTACGTATTTGCAAGGGTCAAGTTCTGGCTCCGCTGGAACCTCAAACCAAAAGTACGGCTTGCTGACCGTAATGCGAGTTCCGCGTCTCGGACCATCGAGAAAATACAGTTCGTACTTCTGGTCGCTCATGGCTTCACCTCCTTGGCTACGATTACTTTTTGCAGCCAGTTGCAATTTCGAAGTTCCTCGCCGTTGAGTTTCGCCGCATGGTCCACCACGACACCTGAAAGCCTTCGACCGCGAAACATTTCAATTCCACCGTCGTTGAGACAGTCAATCCCGTAAATTTCAAGATCGCTGCGGTTGGCACTTACAGCCAAACGAGTCGCTTCGAGAAATTCCGTGTTTCGCCAAATATAGACAGCGTTTTGCGGTGCTTGTTGCATTTGCTTGACCGACTCGTGTTCGTCGATGGCGTAAGCGCAGATCCCCTCCATAGCTTTTATTTTCGCAAGCCTAGATTGCAACTTGCTCAACTCTGCTTCCACCCTAGCGATATCTCCTAGCGTCATGCGCTTAGCGTACTGGATTGCTTCCAGTTTATCCTCAAACACGATGTAGCTTTCCTTGGTGAAGCGATCGACTTCGATCTCCTCGACAGGATGATCGTATTCAGCCGCGTGCCTCGTTCGTACCTTGTATGCCTTCATCGTCTTAAGTCTCTCTAGCCGCCGTGTTTTTCGAGTATAGTCGCTTCATGTTGCCACCTGCGCCTTCAGCTTGCAAACGGCTTCCTTCAGGACACCAGCGAGGGTTTCCAGTCCGTTGAGGGATTCGATCAACTCTGGTGTCTCGCAACGCTGCAAACACAAGGTCTTTTCCGTCCCGTCAACAGTCAACACCCTGCAAAATCGAAACACAAACAAGTCTGGATTGCCTTGCTTCAAAAACTCGCTTGGTATCTTGATGGTCGCATCGATCCCCTCGCAATGCGTCTGGGTGAACGTCTTCCACCACGCCAAAAACTCAGACAGTTTCATGTGTTGTCGTCCCATGCAATTCTTCGCGATAGCAAGAACCTCGGCAACTGTCCTTTTTGCACCCACGGTAGCTGTGCGGCTCGCACAAAAAGCCAAGATTCTCCGCAGTCAAAATCGCGTGCCGACCGCTTTGGCAGTTCGCCCCGTCGTCTACCGTCACTCGAATCTCGTCGCCTTTCGGCTTTGGCGTGCCGTCAGAACCACCCATGATCACCTCCCGTATTGGAAACGTTACCACCCCACCAACGCAATTGTACCGCGATGGACCCAGAAACGCAATGACTAGATGGGTTTTTATCGAAGCAAATCCAACCGTCCCTTGCCGAGGATCTCTTTGACGGTCGCCTCTTTGCCGCTTCGGTGGTCCTTAACCAAGCCGCGAGAAAAGTTGTAGGTGCGGACGATGATATGGTCGTGGATCGCTACGTCGCGTCGATCCTTGCGGACCTTTGCCTGTGCGTCGGCTTTGGCCTGGGCGATCCGCTTGTCCAGTTCCGCAAGAGCCATGCGGTAGGACGCTTCGCGTGTCCGGCAGTCGGCGTAAGCTGAAAGACCAGTCGCGTGATCGTGGATCCGACAAGCCGACTCGATCTTGTTGCGGTTCTGTCCACCTGGACCAGTTCCTCGCATGTACTCGATGGTCCGTCCGTTTTTGATTGATTTGGTCATAGCTATCGCCTTCTTGTGGCTTCTGCGCAAAAAACAACTACCAAGCCATCGCCTCGAGAATCGTCTGGCGCATCTTCGCTCTCGTGATCCGCATCGTCGTGGCTCGAGCCTCTTCCAGACTTGCGCATTGCCAATCGTCGAGCGTGTACAACGCCTTGACCGCCTGAGCCGCATCTTCAGCACGACCAAACGTCATTTCGCCGTAATACGCTCGCATTCTTCCAAAGTCCCACGCAATACGCCACCCAGGATCGCGACCACTTTCGCCCCAAGTCAACGAGCCTGGATCCTCGTCGAACGGCTTTTTTACGTCGTCGTAAACCGCTACCCAGCGACCAATCTCTGACATCGTGGCAATCTCCAGTCGCAAAAAGGTAGGTGCTTACAGGTCGATCTCAGGCTCGGCAGGCTGCGGACTGAGCTCCGATCGAATGACAGACAAGCAATGGCTGATCCCTGCTACCAATCCACGGTGGCGTGTGTCGCGGTGTTTATCAAGCGTCCTTTCAAGCTCACCGAGGATCTTGGCTACCTGTGCTGCGGTCAAACCGCCGTCCGGCTTGGCCCCCGATGATTTCGCATCGAAGATCTCAACTTTGTCGACAAGTTGGCTCGGGTCGTGGACGATCGGAACCGACTTCCACTCAGTCCAGCCTCGTTGAACACAGAATCCTCGGGACTGCAACTGCATGTACCCATGATCATCAGCCACCATTCGTAAATCGATCATCGCAAACCTCCAATCGCATCGGACAAACACCACCACACGTCACCGCCGTAAGTATACTCGCATGGACCCGATGACGCAAGTGTTATTCAAACGGGAGCATGCCGCTGGTTTTGCCGACTACGTGAGCAATACGAGCCTTCGCAATTTCCAGATACTCAGCCTCTTGCTCGATGCCGATAAAGCGAAAACCCTCGAGCATTGCAGCCTTGCCAGTCGAACCAGACCCCATGAACGGATCGAGTATCAAACCGCCAGGAGGAGTGACGAGCCTGCATAGGTATCGCATAAGCTCGGTCGGCTTTACAGTGGGGTGATGGTTCAAGGCGAGCCTTGCTTTGTTAAACGCCCCGCCTTCGCATTCGACAACATTGCCTCGCTTTGCCTCGGCTTGCGCTTGGCACGAACGAGCAGAAATTTTTCTATCTAACTTCTCGCACCCCTCGTTCCGATCCTTCTTGCTCGCCTTTGCGCAATAGAAGAATCGAGCTGCTGAACCTGAATCTCTATAGTCACACGTTTCCTGATCGTTGCCTTGTCCATAGCTAGTTGCCGTGTGATTAGCACCTCTCTTGGGGTTATTGGGATTCCCGTTTGCCCTAGCACTGTTGGACTCGGGAAACAACGCCGTTACTTCGCCGCTGCCGTCATGGATGAAGTTGGCAGGCCATCGGCCCAGAGCCTCTGCTTTGGCTACCGATTGGCGTGATCGCTCGGCATTTGCTGCAACCGCCTCTGGGTCGCTCATCCACGGGCGCTCCCATCCACCTGTCATTTGCTGCCCAGCGGTTGCATGACCGCCACTCAGTTTGTCGTTCGTCCCCACCCTGCACCCATCCACGTTGATAGCCCCGGTCCCATGCTTGAGCACGTTCGCTGCTACCGTGTCAGCAAACGGTTTGCGAGCCAGCGTAATAGGCTCCAGTGCGGGTTTCAAGGCGGTTCCCCAGCCGGCCCATTGCCCAGCTTCGGGGGTTGCGGGAGCGGTCAACTGCTTCCATTTCGCGGATTCAATCGATTCGCTCCCCACAAGTTCGGTACCTCCACGCGCCGCACGGCATCCACCGCGCACAAATTCGCCGGTACCAGCACGCTCCGCCCCCGCCGCCTTGTCGATCGCCTTCGATACATCCATCGACTTAGGGAATCCGCTTCCGTACACCCAGGCAATCATATCGCGTATCTCGAAGCCTGCAAATCGAATAGACATAGCCATCCAGTCCTGCGTTCGAGTCCCGGCAAACGCTAGTAAATGCCCACCGGGTTTGAGCACCCTAAAAACCTCCTTCCAGATGATAGGCTGCGGGACAAACGCATCCCATTTCTTGCCCATGAAACCGCTCCCTTCAACTTCAAAATAACCTTGCGACACCCAAGCCGCCATAACCTTAACAGGGTCCGGCGCCTTTCCTAGCCCATAAGGCGGATCCGTAACAATCGCATCGACCGAGCAATCCGCAAGGGTCTTGAGTACGTCGAAGCAATCGCCGTGGTGTAATTCATATCGCATTTCAGTCCTGCTTTCCCTTGCTCCACTCAACCCCAATTCTTGCCGCTCGCATCACCAACTCCTCGTTGGCTCCTTTGGCAAGGTAATCCATCACCGCGCAAATCAAATACTGCTCCGCATCCTCCAGCTTCTCACCAGCCTTGAGACCCTTCGGATCGTGATCCATCATCCCGCTAAGACGATAGCGGTTCAATCGCCGCTCAGGAACCCTGTCAGCGTAAATCTGATACCAACGTCGCTTTACCTCAACACCACTGTCCATGAACCCACCTATTGAAACAAAAGTCCGCTGGATTGCTTTACTGCTGCATCAATTCTGGTTTCAGCCAGCTTGATGTACGCAGCGTTTAACTCAATGCCGACGTACCTTCTGCCGTTGAGGATAGCAACCTCGCCTGTTGTTCCGCTGCCGTTGAAGGGATCGAGAACCACACCGCCCTTTCGAGAGCCGGCCAGAACGCAAGGCTCGATCAACGCAGGCGGAAATGTGGCAAAGTGAGCACCCTTGTACGGCTTGGTTGTAATCGTCCAGACCGAACGGCGATTGCGTGTAGCTTTCACCAAGTATGACGGCGCGTCGCTTCGCTCGTTTCCTGTAGGCTGCTCGCTTCGACCAACTTTTTTCTTGCCGTTAAAATTGCCTGTTTTTCCCGCGTACACTGATGGCTCCTGCATAGCCTCGCTGTCGAAGTAGTACCTTGCCGACTTGCTCAGCAAAAAAACGTACTCATGCGCCTTGGTACAGCGATCCGTAACGCTCTCGGGCATCGGGTTTGGCTTGTGCCAAATGATGTCCTGCCGCAGATACCAGCCATCAGCGCGTAGGGCGAAGGCCAGCATCCACGGAATGCCAATCAAGTCTTTTGGTTTTATGTCGCCATATTCCTCTGTCGGTATTCGCCAAAAAAAGTTCGTCCCACCACCCTTCCCCCAGCGAATCTTTGTGCGAATGGGAGGCATCTCCTGTTTAGCACCAACGCCGGGGCTTTCTTTCTTTCCGCTTCGCTGCATGGACGCATAGCTATCCCCAATGTTTAGCCACAGCGTTCCGTCGTCTTTCAAAAGCCGCTTGACTTCGCGGAATACCTCGACCATTCGAGCAACGTATTCCTCCGGCGTAGACTCAAGCCCTATTTGTCCGTCCACTCCGTAATCGCGCAAACCAAAATACGGAGGCGACGTTACGCAACAATCAACCGTCCCTGGCTCCATCGATCGAAGCACAGGCAGACAATCACCGCAATGCAATGTGTAAGGTTTCATGCCAACAGTCTACTCGCATAGACCCGATGACGCAAGTGCTTTTATAAACGCGGGAGACGGGGATACCGCTACCGTCTCGTGCGGACGGGTGGGGGGTCCGGGTCGTTTTCCGTTGGTCCGCATCGTCTCGCGTCGTTTCGGTCGTCGTGCGGTCCGCATCCACCACCGCGCGGAAAAACGGATACCATGGTATCCAAAACGTGTCAAATAGGGTCGTTCGTTTCGATCACCACGAAACACAGGGAAAACACCCTGAAATCCAGCAAGAAACAACGCTTCAGCAAGGCTATACCCGTGGCAACGTGCCATTGTGGCATCCATCAGCGATCCGGCAGCATTTCAGCCAACAACGACCTGATCTCATCGATTGCCATCCGTTCGCGTCGCACCATATCGCGCTCGTCTTCCACATGCGCAGAAGCTTTAGCCGCGACATCCACGAACTTTGCGTAAGCTCGGATCGACGTTTCCAGCCACCCCAACGCCGCCCAAGATGGCGCGGGACTCATCGCCTTGCGCAAATCGACGATTGCGCGGTCCCCGAGGTCACGGACCACCGACAGCCGGTTCGCTTGCACCCACTGGATTTCTTGCGCTAACGTTGCGTTCTGCGGCAGCGTCGGCCACTCCGATGGAACGTCGGACAGGCCGGTGACGGCGGCCTCGTCTCGCGTGCGCGCCTGGATGGCTCCCGTTACGTCGTTTCGCGCGGTCGGGTAGTCGACGCCCCCTGCCTCTTCTCGCGATTCTTCCCCCGATGGTTCCGCAGGCTGGATTGGCGGGAACATCTCCACCAGTTTCGCGTAAACCATCTGTTGAGCTTCGCGCTTCTCGACGCCGCTTCGCCTAGCCTCGCGCATTAGATCGTCGCGGATTGGCTCGGCTTCGCTCCATCTACCCTCGCGCCTCAATCGCGTCACAACGTCCAAGATATCCACTTCGCGTTACCCTCAAGACACAAGGATTCCTATGGTTCCGCAGCTTGTTTATCGACGCCGCAACCGATCCGAAGATCCCGACTAGCCATTGGCTACCCCTCGCGTCTATTCGGCAGTGTAGGCTTTCGCCTGCTCACCGACAGATTGACTCCACTCCGGTGGAATCGCTCGGCGATCCCTTGGACTGTGCTTTCGCCTTAGTCGCTCGGTGGGACCGCATACCGTTCGATTTGCTTCCAAGATACCACTCCGAGCATCCCCGTCAACTATTTTGGAAAAAACTAGATTCTTTTTTTATTTGAGGTGGACCCTAGTTGACATTGTGCCGTATGGTACTTAGGATCATATCGGGCGGCACGTTGCCACCCACACAACCCCGCGCCAGTGAGACGGCGCACATTTTGGAGATGATGACGATGAGCGATTCTAAGCTATTTGCAAGCGATCCAAGGGACTTTGCGCTAGAGTTGGTTGAGAACGGATTGGTAACCGCCGCCCATTTGCTACTTTGCGCCCTCAAGTACATGAGCACCGACGACGTTCGAGACATGCTTGACGCTAACGAGCTGTCCCCCCGATTCGACGAGGACGAAGAGGATAGCGAAGCCGACGAAGACGAGTTGGAAGCCTGGATTGCCCAGTTCGACAGCGACGAGTACGACGTAGAAGCGATGAAAACCGACATCGCTACAAATAACCTGCAAATCGGTCGTGACGATCACACCGACAAGTACCGACACGAAAACATCATTGCTGAATCGATCACCAACGGAAACTTCACCCAAGCCAAAGAGCAATGCACCCGTTACGGCTACGACTACGACGAGATGCGTAGAATCTACGGCTAATCCGCTGCCAGTGCTCACCCGAGGGGACCGCCCGAGTCCCCGAGGGCCTGCACTGTTCGCAGGGTTCACAATCACTAGGAGATTTTGACGATGAAGCTCAAACACGGCCAAAAGGCGATTTTCTACACTCCCTCAGACTACTCGACGTACAACTACCACGAGCAGTACATCCATCCGACGATCTACATC
>Ga0068876_10000763_pt1 | contig 25893 bp, 19 predicted proteins | sample NOAtaG_6_FD_66442 | JGI IMG/M metagenome (GOLD analysis project Ga0068876, IMG submission 66442) | Freshwater lake microbial communities from Lake Erie, under a cyanobacterial bloom - NOAA_Erie_Diel5S_2200h metaG | ecosystem: Environmental > Aquatic > Freshwater > Lake | place: USA: Ohio, Lake...
TTAAAAAATCTAAATTTCCTGACTTCATTTGTTTATAAGCTCTTGCCAGATAAGCCAATACAACCCTCATAGAATCAAATGCTTCTTCGGTTTCTGCGCTAATTTCCTTTTTTTGTAATTTTAAAAGTAACTTCATGTACATCGCATGAAATAATATTTCAATGTGATTTTTGTCTTTCAGGTTTGACTTTTGTTTGAACTCCTCCAGATAAGTATTGGCACGATCAAATGCGGTTCGGTATTTTTCATCATTTGCCATATTTAAAAGCGTATTGTGCAAATAGGAAAGCTCCACTAAAATATCTTTTAATTCATCCAAATGTCCTTGTTTTTCCAGTTTGCGCATTTTCATTTGTTGAATTAAACCATTGTACCAATTGCGGTACTGACCAACAAATGAAGTATCTGGAAGTTGAGGTATTACAAATTCATTAATTATGCGATCAATATCAAAATCATATGCCCTAATTACATCTTCAATTTGAAACATGTAGAGGACATACTCTGCAATATTTTCATTTAATTTTTGCTGTGCAATTAACATATTAATTACTTGGAATCTTTTTCAATTTCTAATTGATGTTGATTTAGATAGGCAGTAAATTCTTTTGTAACGTCCATTGAAGGATTGATGTAATTAATTTGCCCACCTGGTCCATTTATCAAAAGAATATCTATTTTGTTCTCCTCAGAAAATTTCTTACCCCAAGTTTCAATTTTCTTTGAAATAGTTTCCAATTTCTTTAACGTTACCTCCTCTAATTTTGACCCCTCACTCTGTTGATACTGCATAATTTGGGCTTCCATCGCTTGGGCTTGCTGCTGAATTTTTATTTGTTCATTTTCTGAAAGTAATCCGCCTTTCAATTTCTCATTGTTTCTGGAAATAAATGACTCATATTCTTTCGATCTTCGCGCCATTTCTTGCTGAAAATACTTTTGCTTTGCCGTAACCGCCTCCTCTTCTCTTTTAAAATATTCAAAATACTTTTTCAAACTGTCACTGTGATAATATGCTATTTTAAGCCCTTTCATATCGTGAGCTTCAACTTTAGGCGTGGTATTCTCAGGAACAGTAGTTTCTTCTTCTTTTTCTCCACAAGAAATTGCGGTTAATACTAAGCAAGCAGCAAAAATTATTTTCTTCATGATTGATGTAATTTATTAAAGGATTCTTCCCAATCTTTTCGCATTTCTACAAATCTTTTCAGGCAATTATGCAACAATTCAGGCGTAATCATTTTCTCCACATCTTCGGAGTTATTCAAATCCAACTCATTAATTTTATAAGTTTGTTCAAACTGACCCAATTCAATCTTCACAATATATTTACCATTGTATTGCAACAGTTGAATTTTATATCGATCATGAGGAATTTCCTTTACAATTCGCATAATATACAAAAGTAAGTAAAAAGTAAAACTTTTGTTTAATTCAAAGGGATTATAAAATATTATCAGATGGCAATTCCAAAATCCTGCTCGATGTATTCTTTGAACTCGAATGGAACCCTTACCATGTAGGCGTAGTCTTGACCAACTTCATACATATCTTCATCAGAATGCCTGTAAAACCACTCCACTCTTACATCATTGCCTGTATCTATTAACTCGTTGAGCTTATATAGCAAAAATAAAATTCTTTTAGAGGAAGAAATATTAAAATATTCTAAATCTATCTTGACAATAGTGGGATTTTGAACCATTAACAAATATGACTCAAACCAATTTAACACTGGCAACCAAAATTCATCGGGATGATCTGGAATTGATCTTCCCTTAATCTCCATTATTCCTGAGTCACAACTAAAATTAATTAGAGGTGTCTGCGCAGTTGGTTGAATAATTAGATCATTCATATTAGTCAGCAATTACTTCGCAATTTGCAATTAATTTGTCAGAAGACTTAAAAAATTCTACGAATTCAAAAAATCAATTGATAAAATAGAATTATACAATGACTAAAATACTTATTTTTTGAATAAATTATACTTTTTGATGATTAAAATCCAATTTTGATCGAACATTTATCAATTCGTGCAAGAGATATTTCAAAAATAGAAAAGCATTAGCGACTCACTTTGTTTTTTCCTTTTAAAATTTTAATCTTTGAATATGGGAGAAAAAATCAATGATTATGAAATGGTTAAAATTCTTAAGCAAGGTAGATTCGGATATATCTATCTGGCAAATGACAAGATTGGCTTAAAGGAATATGTAATAAAAAAAGTTTCAAAATCTGATAATACTTCAGCAATTAATGCACTTCAGAGAGAATCAAAATTTTCATTTAATGAAAATGGACTTCCACAGGTAATTGACTTTTTGGAAGATGAATCATTTTTTTATTTGATTACGGCATTCATTGAGGGAATAACTCTTGAGGAATATTGGAAATCTATTGATAGAAAAAAGTACCTGTCAACAATTCAAAACATCATCGGGAAACTAGAGCCAATAATGCTAAAACTTAGTGAAGAAAATGTAATTCATTGTGATATAAAACCCAGCAACATTATTGTTAAGCAAACAGAAGACAAATTTGATTTATCATTGGTTGATTTTGGATTAGCAATAGACAAAAATGAAGTTGAAAATCGAGCCCTTCAATTTCCACTTGGTTATGCCGCACCAGAACTATTATTGAACGAATTAGATTTAGTTACTGCTAAAACAGATGTTTTTTCGTTGGGAATAATGATATGGCGGATGATAGTTGGGAAATTACCACTGCATCATCCTAACCCAAGCATATACACTAATTTGCAATTAACACACCCTGTTCCTCAAGATAGTCGATTGAATACAGAACTTTATGAAATCATTGCAAAAGCAACGGTTAAGCCGAAATTTAAACTACCACCAAATCGCTTACAAAGAGAAGAAGTTCGATTATTACTCCAAGAATCAATTTCACAAAGAATAGATATTAATGAACTCTCTTCAGGTATCCAAGATTTGTCAACAACCAAAAAAAGATGGTTTTTTTTTAGTAAAGGTCTTTTCTAAAGCCTAAAGAGAAATTAAAAATCAATGGCGAATAAAGTGTGTTAACAACGCCTTGAGCAGTTGGATTGCTGGCTTGTGACAAAATCATATATGCTGCACTTAAATCAAAATAAAATGTGCCCAACGCTGCCGCCGTATATTTTATACCGCCTCCCAAGCCTACAGCCAAATTGAATATTGATCCTTTAGGAATTTCAGTTGACGGAAGCGGATATTTGGACTGATCAACATTACCATAATCATAATTCCTATTTACCGTATTGAATATGAGCATCATATTTCCACCTCCATAACCTCCAAATCCAGCATCATATCCATTTCCAATATAATAGCGGTTTCCACCTTCCAAAACGGTATAATTCATTGAATTTTGATAACTTATTACAGCACCAGGAGCAGCGGGATCCGTACTGAAGATGTATAACTGATTCACCTGATCTTCCATTTGCTTGAAATAGTAGGTAGCTCTACCATAAAATGAAAGTTGATCGTCTTTCGGCAATTCTCCTCCAATATGTAAACCAAAATAAGGTGTCGGTACCGTAAAACTTTTTAACACACTCATTCCTCCGCTTATTCCAAATTGAGCAAATGTAATATTCACTTGAATGATCACAACAGTGATTAAAAGTAACTTTTTCATAATGATAACCATTTTGGTTGTTGTTCTAAAATAACCTGATGTATAAGACAATTTTCTTGATGAGCACCATTAATAAATCCTATGCTCATTAAAAATTCTCTTACAATCTCACCTCCCACAAATTTAAACCTCTTTTTGAATAGTTTTGTCCATTCCTCAATTGTTTTTGGATGATTTTCATCTAACCACTGATAAAAAGAAACAAATTCTTCCTTTATTCCCATTATCTGTCGGGCATTGTACATAACAGCCTCAATCTTTAATTTGTTTCGAACTATTCCTTTATTAAGCATTAACCTTTCCAAATCTGATGGTCCGTATTTAGCAACTGATACGATCGAAAAATGATCAAAGGCCTCGTAAAAATTATTTTCTTTTGCTAGAATAGTCCCCCAAGATAAACCAGCTTGGTTTATTTCCAATATCAACCGACCGAATAATTCATTATCTGCAGTTATGGGAAATCCATAAAAATTGTCATGATACCTGCGATGCAAATCATCTGTGGGTTTTGAAGAACAAAATTCACAATAGTTCATAGCTTTTACAACTTAAAAATAAACAATGAAATTTAAAATCAAAAATGTGCTCGTATTATTTGAAAAGAAGTGTTTATGTTTGTAAAGTTTACTACTGAATAATATGCCAAAACAATTAAAAAAAGTGGGATTCACCCTCTTCTTAATTTTGTGTTTTCAATCCCAATTTTTCGGACAATTCAAATTTGTTAAGGATAATTATTACACCAAAGGAAACTTTTTCATTTATTGGGGTTGGAATCGAGCAGCCTATTCCCTTTCTGATATTCACTTCAAAGGAAATAATTATAATTTCACGTTAAATGACGTCATTGCAAAAGACCGACAATCTCCATTTGATGCAAAAATTTACCTGAATCCGGTGAATATGACAATTCCACAGTATAACTTCAGAATAGGTTATTTCATTGGAGATAACTATCAACTTTCTTTCGGAGCTGATCACATGAAATATGTCATGCAAAATGACCAAACTGTAAAAATAAATGGTGAAATAACCAATTCAAATACTCCATACGATGGCAATTATGCTAACGAAGACATCGTACTTTCAAAGGATTTTTTACTTTTCGAACACACCGATGGACTAAATTATGAAAACATTGAATTGCGCAGATTTGACGTATTATTCAGTAGAAAAAACTTTCAATTTGCTGTTAATGAAGGATTAGGAGTTGGCGTTTTAGTTCCCAGAACAAATACCACTCTTCTAAATAACAAAAGATACGATGAATTTCACCTTGCCGGTTATGGTACTGGACTAATTCTATCTGCAAACATGACTTTATTAAGGTATTTTTTCATTCAAATGGAATGGAAAGGTGGATTTATTCACATGCCAGATATACGAACAACAATGTATAAATCAGACCGAGCGAGTCAAGCTTTTTGGTTTTCGCAATACAATCTCGTTTTTGGTTGTAATTTTAGGCTCAACAAAAAAACTGAGTAAATGGCAATATATGAGTTCAATGGATATAAGCCAGTAATTAAAGCCACTAGCTTTATTCATCCCAATGCAAGTGTGACCGGAAATGTCATTATTGGTGAAAATGTATATGTAGGACCCGGTGCAGCAATTCGAGGTGATTGGGGACAAATTATAATAGAAGATGGGTGTAATGTTCAAGAAAACTGCACCATTCATATGTTTCCCGGAACAACAGTCTGGTTAAAAAAGTCAGCTCATATTGGCCATGGTGCTGTTATTCATGGAGCAACTATTGGCGAGAACTGTTTGGTTGGAATGAACAGCGTCGTGATGGATGATGTTGAAATAGAGGACGAATCGATCATTGGGGCATTGTGTTTTGTTCCAGGAGGAATGAAAATTCCGCGAAGAAGCCTAGTTGTTGGTAATCCAGCCAAAATTATTAAAGAGGTTTCAGATGACATGATTGCTTGGAAAACGAAAGGCACTGAATTGTATCAAGGATTACCTAAAGAATGTTTTGAAACATTAAAATTGTGTGAGCCCTTATTAGAAATTGAAAGCAATCGTCCTTCTCAAGATAATTTATACAAAACTTGGAAAAAATCATCCAAGTAAATTATTCCTTTAAGAATTGAATTGTTTGGGGTTTAGAATTCTCAATTGATAAAAAATAAGAAAGACCAGTTGACCAAGTAGAGATTCTAAGTCTGGTTTCTGTTGATTGGATTGTTGATGATTCGACTATCTGACCCTTAGAATTGAATATGGTAAATGTCTTTCCGATGTAATCTTGAGGGCAAGCAATAACTACTTCATCTTCAGCGGGGTTGGGATAGATGTTAATTCCTTTTAATGTTTGTTCATTCATCCCTAAACCATAGATATATGATGCTAAAAATGGGGAAAAATCAAATCGATGAAGCTTTTGATTAGTTGTTAAAATAGATTGTTGAAATTTCTCATTACTTAAAAAAAATGTCAAACCATCCTCTGTAGTAATCCCTTCCACTTGATGAAAAGACAAATTTACTCCTATCCGACGTTTGTTACCACTAAAGAAATTGTTCCCATTAAAATCGTAAAGTAAATAAACAAAGGGTTGTAAGGTCTCGCTGTAACCGCATAGGGATATCAATTCAGGAGATTCATGATAAACAGCTCCTGTAATTAAACCCTGAACATTGAATTGAGAAATGAAATTAGCGGAATAAGTTCCAGGAGATTTTGGAATAACAAAAACGCGTGTTTGGTTAGCAACCCATTCTTTGGTGAATAGATAAATGCTATCACCCTTTACAATAAAAGCTTCACAATCGTAGTCTGTATTGTTAGCACCTGTTCCTGAAAAATCAGTTTGTGTTGCATAAGAAAACAATATAGTATCCACTTCAGGATTTCCAGCAATTATACTGTTCTTCATAATCCTATAAAATTTCAAATCTGTTCTGTTGCCATTTCCATTATTCCCAACGTCTCCAATATAGATGTAGTTACTATCCTCATCTATGTCCTCCCAATCAAAGTTGCTTAATGCCCCGAGATTTAAACCTGTTAAGATGGCTGGGTTCGACAAAGTATCTATGCTGTATAAATTGATATCAGTATTATCATTGTGCGTCCAAATTGAACCATTCCAACTCAACAAACCTGATGTTTCTATGGCTTCAGCAGGCAAGTCCCATGAAATTATCGGATTGACATTGGCATTTTGATAAAGACAAGAACCATCATTTTGATCCGCAGCAACATTATAATTCGTAGCTAATGGATCTGTGCAACCGCTAATTTGTGCGAAAGTATTTTGAGCACAACATAAAAGAAAAATGAACAAATAATCTATCCTCATATCGGATTTTTATTCCTTCTTGACATAGTGCATCTCCACCCTTCTATTTTTAGCCTGACCAGCTAAAGTCGCATTGCTGGCAATAGGTTTAGTTTCACCGTAATATTTGATTTCAATTCGCTCTGGTGCAACTCCATTGGCCACTAAAAACTCTTTTACAGCCTTCACCCTATTTTTAGACAAGTTTAAATTATATTCAGGAGTACCGTTGCTATCAGTATGACCTTCGAGTAAAATATTTAATTCTTCTTTCAGCAACAACATATTAACTAATGATTCCAGATCAGGATATGATTTTTTCAAAATAATAGATTTATCGAATACAAATTCTAAATTCTTTGATGCCAGGTCAAGAATGCGCTGCGCTTCTTCATCCGAGGTTGTATCTATTGCCGCTTGCATGAAAACCGTATCCACTCTTTCAACAATAAGTGTATCAATTTTGTATTCGACCTTAATTACAGTATCAACTTTTTGCTCAGGCAATCTGGCAAACAAGGAGTCTAATTGATCTTCTTTTTTCTTGCGGCAAAATTTCAATCCAAGAATTAATTCATGAGAGCCTGAACTGTATTTAGCTATATTTTGCATTGGAGCTTCGTAGCTGTAACCAATAAAAAACAAATCTTGTATGTTGAGGCCAATGCGTCCAACCAAACCAACCTTTGTACGATAACCTAATCCTCCGAAAACAAGGTTTTTGTACATTACATCTGCATTAATATCCAATTGGGCATTATTAGATATTCCTTTGTACATTAAGGATGGCTTCAAAGAAAAATTGGAATTGATATCCAATCGGTAACTTAGAAGCCCAAGTAAATGTCTTCTCAAGCCATAACCATCTAAATTTGTATAACCAAAATTGGAATAAGTTTCCAGTACTTGTTTTGAAGCAAATGAAACTTCTAAACCTTTAAACTGATACAAAAATCCCAATTCAGAATTCAAAGAAGATGCAGTTTGATTGCCACCATTGATAATATTATCAAAATTATCAAAAGCTATGGCACCATCTGGATTCATTCGAAACTGATAATACCCAGCCGTTAGTCCGAATCGAATATTATGTTGCTGTGCAATATTGAAACCATATGACACAGAACCAGATGCAGCGATTTGTTGGAGCATTCCCAATTTATCGATTAATAAACTCCCTCCTATTCCTAGAGATTTTCCAATTCTTGAATTTACACTTAAAAAACTGGTAACAGGAGCACCTTCCAATTTAACCCATTGGTTCATGTGAGAAAAATACAATTCAGTACATCCATTTTCACCTGCATAAGCCGGATTTATGGAAAACCGATTAAAACCATATAGATTAGATTGTGGGGTCTGTTGAGCGAAACTATTAAAAGTTACAGTCAAAAGTCCAATAACGAAGATTTTGTTCAACTTTCTCATCGTTTAATTATTTTTTAAATCTGAATAAGTTAACTGTTCCTTTATATTCATTGTCTTCACAAACAATAGAATAATAATAAACCCCGTCAGGTAAAGGTTCTCCGTCTTTTGTGCCACCCCATTCGTTTTGGTAATCCTTGGTTGTATATACCGGTTGACCCCAACGGTTGTAAATAGTTACCGTACATCCGGAAATTTGAGTATAATCAGAAATTTTCCAAGTATCATTTTGTCCGTCATTATTTGGTGTTACAATATTGCTAATTTCGAATGAACCTTGACAATCAATGAAGGCTACTTCAATTGTAACTATAGAATCACAACCTAAAGGATCATCAAACACTTCGGTATAAATTCCACTTTCGGAAATACTTTGTGTCCCAAAAATCAACGTTTCACCTAAACATAAGGTCGTATCTGTATTGAATGACACTGGATCATCCACAAACAGATATAAGGTAACTAAAGAATCACATCCCTGAGCAGTAGTATAGTTTTCAGTATAAACACCAGCTGATGATAATTGCTGACTTCCGAACGCATACGATTGTCCTTGACAGATAGTTGCCATGACATCATTGTCCAAAATTGGATTTACCGTTAGATATAAAGTTCGAATAGAATCACATCCATTTGCGGCAGTATACAATTCTTGATAGGTACCGGAGGTAGTAAGTGTTTGAGATCCGAATGAATAAGACTGACCTGAACAAATAGTCACAGATTCAGATGACGTTGGTGAAGGTAAAACAGTAAGGAACAAAGTTGCAAGAGAATCACAACCACTTGCACCAGTGAGCGTCGCTATGTAGGTGCCAGATTCATTATAAATTGAACCATTAAAATTATAAGTATCACCTCCACAGATAGAAACACTTGTATTAGAGATATTTATAGTCTCAACAAATAAGTTAGTGGTAACAGTTGAATCACAGCCATTTGAGTTAGTTAATACATCGGTATAAACACCAGATGTGTTGTAAATTGAAGTACCAACTGGGTAACTTTCACCTTGACAAATAGTTATTGTTTGTTCAAAAGTGGAAACAGGCAATACAGACAAAGTGGTATATACTGTGCTATCGCAACCATTGACTGCAGTAAATACATCGGTGTAAAGACCTGCTATGGTTTGATTTGCTCCTTCTAAGAAAATACTTTCTCCAGCGCAAATAGTTGCATTCGTAAATGTTTGAATAGGATTTGTAATGCAAGGATTAGCACATGCAGAAGCATCCACAGTGAATGTATAGGGGCATGATCCGTCAGTTATGGAAATTGTATAAATTTCTGCAGAAGGCACCGCAAAAAGAACTAAACTTCCAGAAGCGAAAGTACCAGTTTCTATTAAATTACCCGAAGCATTTTCAATCGTATAGGAAAACGAAGATCCATTATATGCAGAAAGTCCACCTGAAGCTGAAAATGAAATCTCACATGTTAGGTTATTATAACTCGAGAATGGCACCACCGGCTGTAAGAAGACAAGTGGAACACCATTTTCAACAGTAGATGAAGAACAGGTCAAATCTCCCCAATTTGCAGGTTCATCAGCAAGAGGCGATATCCAATACAATTGATTGAAACTTGGATTTCCGAAGGTTCCTGAACCATTGGTATTGTTTACAAAAACACCATTTGCAGTCTGAACAGAATCTATGAAAGTAAATCCTGAGTTCACTGCAGGGCTAGGAACAGGATTTGTTGAATGAATAACATATCCAAGAGATAAACAGCTTGGAATATCTAAAGTTGATTGACCAATTCCATTGAGCATGATACCCGGTTGAATGGTATCCCCAAAGCAAACAAAAGCTGTATCAGGCTGTTGCGCAATTGAAACAATATTACCATTATCTAATTCCACAAATATATCGCCCGCATAGCTGTCAATTTCTCGAATGTATTCAATAATATACTGACCTTCATCACCTGGAGAACCACCATCTAATTGAACAGCATAAATTTTTCCTGGGGTCAAACAACAAAGGGATTCCTGAGTTCCGTCGAATCCAGCACTTCCGGTTAATAAAGGAGTAATTATAGGTGTTGATTGCGTTCCATCAGTTGTATACGTTGCTGGATTTAATCCACCATAACATTCGGTTCCATTAAGCAATTCATAGATGGCATAACGCAAAGTATCCATTCCAATGTATGCTCTAATATTCATTTCAACCGCTCCCGATGCAGGGGCTGTGAAATAATGCCATACGGTTTGATCAGCACGATCAGGTTGATTTGGTGCTGCTGGTGGTTCACCTGCCAAATATTCTCGACATGCAAATTCATTGCTACCGGCAACAGCTTGAAAATTTGGATTGGTTCCAGCCGGTGTAACAGGTATTTCAAACAATGGATCAGCAAAAGCTAAACATAAAATATCATTTCCTGGAGGATTTGGAGTTGGGTCTGCCACAGAAGGATCGTAAAGCCAAGCTGCGATATTTTGAGCGCTTAAAGGAGTGACATTATCAGATGGATCAACCATTCCGTAGTATTTATAACCAGGCTCTAAACATTGAATATTTATTACAGCGCTTGGATCTCCCCCTAAAAAACTATTTGTCCCTCCATCATCCTCTGCTAAATATTCCAAATTAGCGCATGAATAATCTGCAGGAATTCCAGGGGCGAATCGTTTATCATAACCAAACAATGCACTATTTTCACCATATAAAGCAGACTGATAATCTGTTTCAAAAACCATTCTTCCACTATTAGGCGCAACGAAATTCAACCAAACACTTTCATTCATTACAGGATTATTCGCTGCTGGATGATTGTAATCATAAGCATGGTAATTATCAGGGGCATTGTTCGTATGTGGAGCTCCTGTTTCTCCAAAATTATTGCCACCATCATAAGCACAACCAAAATCTAAAACTGCTGTCACGGGGCTTCCTCCTGCTGAAGAAATTACATTTGTTAATGGGGTAACTGTAGATGATAAGCAAGGGATGTCTTCAGTATCGCCTGCTGGTCCACCCCCTAAATCATTTACTCGAATTTGAATAATTCCGGCATCATTGGCATCATCTCCTACAACTTGGACATAATACGTTTGACCAGCTATTAATTTTTGATAACTGATTAAAGGAACAGGATCGCATGCATTAAGGGAAATTTGAGCTTCAGGATCAACTCCGAGAGCATCGATTCCATCCGAAAATTCAATGTGCGATAAGTATTCAAATTTATCTTTGATTAAAGTTCCTGTAATGGGTTGTAAACCTGTACCGCAATTTCCACCGTCAGCGGCATGATAAATTTCAATGTATGTCCCAAACTCGGTACCTGCTAAATCTGTAGTAATCTCTACAGAACCGCTATTTGGAGCAACGAATTTAAACCATGCAGATGAGTTGTTTGCAGCCACATCACCCCCACGAGGTTCATTGTTTTCCAAGTCGCTGCTCAAACAAAACGCAGTATTGTAAGTAGTATTTACATTAAATAGTTGAGCATCACAAATATTGTTTTCAAGAATAATGGTTCCAGGGGAAAAAGCTACATGTTGTACTTCAAGATTAATCGCATAAGATTGCGTGCATCCGCCATCTGTGCTGTTAGCTTGGAAAGAATAAAATGCAGAACCTGGAGTACCTGGTACTGCCATTGTAACATTTTGGAGTCCCGTTTCCCCATCAGTCAAACCAACAATATCGTAATTTCCGGCATCATCGTTTTCGTAAGCCTCCCATGCCAAATTAATTGTTGTAGGCACATCTGTTGGGCATACATATTGGTGATCGAAAAAAATACCATTATTAGGAACGAAAGTTCCTCCCGGACTAGTCATGGTATAAGGACCATTATCACCATTTCGATAGGCATAATTGAAGTTGAAAACTCCAAACAAGGCAGGATTATTATTGGTATATCCTATAGTATTATCAGTTCCGGTAAATTCCCAAACAAAATCACTATTACCAGTTAAAAATCCATCACAATCTCTGTTATTTAAAGTTTGAACGGACACGACACGAACCCTAACAATTGCTTGCCCAAAAGAATTACTTGTTATGAGCAAAAGTAGTAGCGTAAGTGCCCGTGTAATTTGTACTCGAGCATTTTTCATGGGTCAAATATAAAAAATAAATTTACACCAACATGGTCACAGGATTCTCCATGAATCCTTTAAAAGTTTGAAGAAATGACGCACCGGATGCACCATCAACCACCCTGTGATCACATGATAAGGTTACTTTCATAATATTTCCTGGAACAACTTGTCCATTTTTTACAACAGGCACTTCTTTTATACCCCCAACAGCCAAAATACAGCTATCTGGTGGATTTATTATTGCAGTAAAAGATTCAATTCCAAACATACCAAGGTTAGAAATGGTAAAGGTGTTTCCTTCCCAATCCGACGGTTGTAGCTTTTTGTCTTTTGCCTTTTGGGCATACTCTTTCACTTCATTTCCAATTTGAGACAATCCTTTAGCATCTGCAAATCGCACTACTGGAACCAACAAACCTTCATCAACTGCAACTGCCACTCCAATATGGATATGGTCATTTCTTCGGATAACATCTCCTAACCATGAGCTATTGACAACTGGATGTTGTTTCAAAGCCATTGCAACCGCTTTAATTACCATATCATTAAAAGAAACTTTTACTCCTTCAATTTGATTCATGGATTTTCTGGCTTTAATTGCGTTATCCATATCTATATCCAGTGTCAAGTAAAAATGAGGTGCGGTAAATTTACTTTCTGCCAATCTTCTTGCAATTGTTTTCCTCATTTGAGATATTGGTGTATCAACAAATGATTCTTGACCTGAAGTAGCAATATTAACTCGATGTGCAGGAACGGCAGACGGCACATAATTATCTACATCGCGTTTGATAATTCTTCCTGCTTCACCTGAACCCGAAATTGAATGAATATCAATTCCTTTTTCTTCAGCTATTTTTTTCGCTAAGGGAGAGGCAAAAATACGTTCATTGCTTGAATGACTTAATTTAGGAGATGAAGGTGCGGTAACATTTGTAACGATATCCGTCTTATTTTCTTCTATTTTAGGCAGTTCTATTTCCTTAACCGGTTCCGAAGCTTGATTTTGTTCAACTGCAGGCGACGATGCCTTTGATCCGCTGAGTAAACTGCTTATATCTTCCCCTTCTTTACCTATTATTGCCAATATAGCATTTACCGGAGCTGCTTTTCCTTTTTCGACTCCTATGTGCAGAAGCACACCATCAAAAAAAGATTCGAATTCCATTGTTGCTTTATCAGTTTCTATTTCAGCTAAAACCTCTCCTGAGGAAACTTTGTCACCAACTTTTTTATTCCATTCAGCCACTACACCTTCAGTCATGGTGTCGCTCAACTTAGGCATATAAACTATCTCAGCCATGCTAATTTAAAATCAAGTGTGATTAAACTATTTTATTATTAATATTCGACGATGTAAGGATAGTCAGATTGCATGTAAACATCCTTATACAATTCATCAGGAGTGGGATAAGGCGAATTCTCAGCAAAAGTAACAGACTCTTCCACCTCATTTTTAACCCAAACGTCGATTTCATCAATTTCTTTTTGTGTCAACCAGCTATTTTCCTTAATTATCCTCAAACAATGTTCAATTGGATCTTGCTCCATCCACTCAGAAACTTCTTCCTTTGTTCGGTATTTTTGTGGATCCGACATAGAATGACCTTTGTAGCGATAAGTTCGTATATCCAACAATGTTGGCCCATCTCCTCTTCTTGCCCTTTCAGCAGCTTCTTCAATGGCTTCATGAACTGCTTCTGGTGACATTCCATTTACAATTTTGGAAGGCATCTCATAGGACAATCCAATTTTCGAAAGATCCGTCACATTTGTAGTTCTTTCTACTGAAGTTCCCATTGCATAGTTATTATTCTCAATAATGAAAATAACTGGCAACTTCCAATTCATAGCCATATTAAATGTCTCATGCAAAGCGCCCTGCCTTACAGCTCCATCACCCATCGATACAAAAGCGACATTTCCAGTTTCATTGTATTTTTCTGCAAAACCAACACCTGCACCCATTGCAATTTGAGCACCGACAATTCCATGTCCACCCATAAAGTTTTTCTCCTTGTCAAAAAAATGCATAGAACCTCCTTTTCCTTTGGAGCAACCGGTTATTCTGCCGTACAATTCCGCCATTAAACCCCTTGGATCTGTGCCAAGAGCAATAGGATGTGCATGATCTCGGTAGGCAGTCATGTGTTTATCTCCAGGTTTACATGCGCTTGCCGTACCAACAACAATAGCTTCCTGACCTATGTAGAGGTGACAAAATCCACCGAATTTTTGTTGAATATACAATTGTCCAGTTTTTTCCTCGAACTTTCTAATAAGCAACATATCTTGATACCATTTAACGTAAGTCTCTTTTGAAAACTTAGTTTTGCTCGAGAGCACTGATTTTTTTGTAGTTTTTGTAGGTTTTTTTGCTGTTTTTACGGGCATAATCCTATCGTTTAAAATATGAAGTGACAAATATAACTAATTCAGATTTTATTTAAATACAAAAAGGAAAGTAAATAAATTGTCTTTTTTAGAATAGACTTATTCAAAATTCAAAGTGTAACCATTAGTTGTAATAGTTTATTAAACTGTACCAAAAGCAAATGGTAAAAGATCTCTTGAATTTTTAAAAACCAAGGTTTTTCCATCCTGACTGACTAATATAACGCGAAATCCTTGACCTTGTCTAATTTCAGTCTCTAACATAACCTGGCGACAGGCGCCGCAAGGTGATAATATCTGCTCAAATGGCAGCAAATCACCTTTCGCCACTACACACAACGTTTCAATTTTTATATTCGGAAAACTTGAACCGGCATAAAACAACACGACTCTTTCAGCACATAATCCTGAAGGATAGGCTATATTTTCTTGATTGCTTCCTAATAGGTACTCCCCATTTTCTAAAAAAATAGCAGCACCAACATGAAATTCACTGTAAGGCGCATAAGCATTTTTTGAAATTTCGTATGCTTTTTCAACCAGCAATTGATCTTGAAATTCTAAATGCTTCCATGAATCATAAAAATTATAGTTAAGACTAAACGTTTTTTCCATAGTGAATTTCGATACGAAAAGCCTCTTTTTTTGTTGCATTAGAAATTCGTTTAATTTGTTTCTGAATTCTCATTATTTTTGCCTTACAATTATGATTCAATACAAGAAAGTGGCTTTTTACACTTTGGGGTGTAAGTTAAATTTCTCTGAAACTTCAACAATTTCTAGAAATTTTGAAGAAGGTGGATTTGCGAAGGTTGATTTCGAGGATAAACCTGATGTATTTGTTATCAATACATGTTCAGTTACAGAAAATGCGGACAAAAAATGTAAACAACTTGTTAAAAGAGCAAATCAAATCAATCCAGATGGTTTTGTTGTTATAATAGGTTGTTACGCCCAACTTAAACCTGAAGAAATATCAAAAATAAAGGGTGTTGATTTGGTTTTAGGAGCAAATGAAAAATTCAATATCTTAAAACATCTTGAGAGTTTAGATTCTAAAAATGAAAGAGCCATTACCTTTTTTGACTCCATTAAAGAGGTAAACACTTTTGTTCCCTCATTTTCTTATGGCGACAGGACAAGATCTTTTCTTAAAGTACAAGATGGTTGCGATTATTTCTGTACATTCTGTACTATTCCTTTAGCACGTGGAAAAAGCAGAAATGCTTCAATAATCGAAACAGTTGAAGAAGCTAAAAAAATAGCTGAGACAGAAGTAAAAGAAGTAGTATTGACAGGAGTAAATATTGGTGATTTCGGTCAAAATGGAAAAGAGAATTTTTTTCAACTTATACAAGAATTGGATAAAATTGAAGGCATTGAACGCTTCAGAATTTCATCTATTGAACCGAATTTATTGAGTGACGAAATAATATCATTTTGTTTGAAAGAAGCAAAACGATTCGTACCTCATTTTCATATACCACTACAATCCGGAAGCAATCAACTGCTTAAGGCGATGCGAAGAAAATATGAAAGAGAACTTTACGCTGAAAGAGTTTCTTATATTAAGTCTCTTCAACCAAACGCCTGTATTGGAGTTGATGTAATTGTTGGTTTCCCTGGTGAAACGGATGAGCTATTTATGGAAACGGTAAATTTCATTAAAGATTTAGAAATTTCCTACTTGCATGTTTTCACCTATTCTGAGCGTGCCAATACCACCGCGATAAAACTAGGTGACCCTATACCAATGAATGTTCGACGCGAAAGAAGTAAACAATTACATATTTTATCTGAAAAGAAAAAAAGAGCTTTTTATGAAAGTCAGTTAGGAAAAAAATTCAACGTTTTATTCGAAAAAGAAGAAGATCTAGGCAATATCTATGGCTTTACTGAGAACTATATTAAAGTGAAATTTCCACATGACCCCGAAATTATCAATCAAATTAAAAAAGTGAAAATTACCGGGATTGATAAAGATGGAACTTGTAACGGAACATTTTAACTTTCACTCAAAAAATTATTTCCAAGCGCGAATCATCTCTCTTTTTCCTGGAGGGCCTTGACAAGTTTCCACTCTAAAACCAACCGATTTTAAATCTCTTTTAACTTGACCTTTAGCACAATAGGTCACCAATGCTCCGTTAAAATTTAAAAGTTGATATATTTTTTCAAAACACTCAATTGTCCATAAATCAGGTTGAACCCTTGGGCCGAACGCGTCGTAGAAAACAATGTCATAGCCTTCCGAATTCAAGTTTAAATCAAGTAATTTCGATTTTATTTTTTTTAAATTGAAGTAGTCAGAAACAACTACATTTTTGTCCCAGTCTGCTTGATGAATATCTTTTAATGTACCTTCTAAATCATTATTTTTGAATGATTTTATAAATGAATGCAATAAGTTGCCTTCAACTGGAAAAGGTTCTATTGATGTGTAGTTGACAATAATTCGATTTTGTTCTGACCAATCAGCGGCTAGTAATGCATTTAACCCTGTTCCAAAACCCACTTCAAATATATTAATCGATCGTTGATTCTTAAATTTATCTATTCCTTCTTTTATGAAAACATGAAGAGATTCTTGAATTGCACCGTGTATTGAATGATAATGCTCATCAATTTCAGGAAGGAAAATTGTAACAGATCCGTCTTTGGTAATTTTAATAATGCGTTTTAGTTTTTCCATGACCATTGTGAAGTTAACAATTGTTGAAAACCTTGTTTCAAATCTTTTTTAGAAACTTTAAAATAATTTTCCGTTTGTAGACATTCGATTCTTTATATTTGCTGTTATGGACTATAATCAAAACAATTCTAAGAAACCTATAAGTCGAATAAAAAATCCTTCTGTATTATTAAACGATTTAGGAAAGGTCCCACCTCAAGCAATTGATCTTGAGCAGGCGGTATTGGGAGCAATGATGTTAGAAAAAAATGCTGTTACTGATACTATTGATATTTTAAAGCCTTCAAGTTTTTATGATCCAAAACACCAATACATATACAATGCAATTCGTGAATTATTTGGAAGTTCGAGTCCGATTGATTTATTAACGGTTGTAAATAAATTAAAAGAAAATGGTGAGATAGAAGTTGCCGGTGGCGTTGCCTATATTTCCTCCCTTACCAATCGAATTGCATCAACCGCACACATAGAATACCATGCGAGAGTTATAGCTGAGAAACACATTAAACGTGAGTTGATAAGAATGAGTAGTGAAGTCATTCGTGATGCCTACGAGGACACAAATGATGTTTTCGATGTCTTAAATATGGCCGAGGGTGAGTTGTTCAATATTGCTGAAAACAATATGGGTAAGCATGTCGATGCACTTCCCAATGTTGTTAGAAAAGCTGTTGAAGAAATTGAAAAAGCCTCTCAAAATTCTGATGGTATTTCTGGAATTCCTACTGGTTTTTATGAATTGGATAAACTTACCTCAGGATGGCAACGTTCTGATATGATCGTAATAGCCGCTCGTCCAGCAATGGGGAAAACAGCTTTTGTACTTTCCATGGCAAGGAATACTGCGGTTGACCACAACATGGGTGTAGCGCTTTTTTCATTAGAAATGTCATCCGTTCAACTTGTTAAGAGGTTGATTTCCAGCGAAGCCAGAATCAGTGCTGAAAAACTGAGAAAAGGTGATTTAAGAGAACATGAATTTCAACAGCTTCATTCTAGAATTACTAAGCTAGCTACAGCACCTATTTATATCGATGATACACCCGGCATTACAGTTTTTGATTTACGCGCAAAATGCAGAAGACTTAAAATGCAGCACAATATTGAACTTGTTATAATTGATTATTTACAATTAATGACTGCAGGTGGTGCCAAAGGATCTGGGAATAGAGAACAAGAAATTTCTACTATATCAAGATCAATAAAGGAAATTGCTAAAGAATTAAATGTTCCGGTGATTGCCCTTTCACAGTTAAGTCGATCTGTTGAACAAAGAGGTGGTGATAAAAGGCCAGTTCTCTCCGACCTTCGAGAATCAGGTGCCATTGAACAAGATGCGGACATTGTTTCATTTATTTACCGCCCGGAATATTATGGATTTCATCAAGATGATGAAGGCAACTCAAATACCGGTGTTGGAGAAATAATTGTCGCTAAACACAGAAATGGCGCATTAGATAGAGTTAGGCTTAGATTCATAGCCGAGTATGCAAGATTTGAAAATATAGAAAACTACAATGAAAATTCGGCAACTCCTAACCATCAAAATATGACAAATTTTTCAGCGTTTGAAAACCCTTCGCCGAGCAGTTATACCATGAAAAGTAAAATGAATGAATCATTTGATGATGATTTAAATGATTTTAACAGAAATTTAGAAGAAGAAAATCCGTTTTAAATTTTTTTAATGGATATTTGATAATTAATCATGAAAATAATTTTTACCATTTCTTTTTTGCTTTTATTCCACTTTAAAGCCATTTCATCACAGATTTTGGTGCCTATGGATGAAGTACAAACCGACCATCTCAAAGCTTATGGAATTGCCTTTTGGTCCCTGGAAAATAACGTAACTATAGAGTGGTTACTCAATTATCGTGGAGGATCATTCTTATTCCCCAATCTGAAAACTCTCGAAGAAGAATTAATTATTCGCAACGTTCGATACGAAATTTTAGCTGATGGCCAAGTCAATCAAATTAAAAATCAAATTGCCAATCCAGAGGTTAATATGGAGGTGATTCAATTAGAAAAAGCACCAAAAATTGCAGTATATACTCCTGGAGGTAAACAACCATGGGATGATGCAGTTACACTAGTTTTAGAATATGCAGAAATTCCATATGACAAAATTTATGACTCCGCAATTGTCATGGGTGTTTTACCCAAATATGATTGGCTTCATTTGCATCATGAGGACTTCACGGGGCAATATGGTAAGTTTTATTCCTCTTACAGGAATTATGAATGGTATCAAAACGAAGTTAAAATGGCTGAAGATAATGCCAAAATGCTTGGTTTTAATAAAGTATCCGAACTTAAACTTGCAGTGGCCAAAAACATTAAAAACTTTGTCATTGGTGGTGGATTTCTATTTACTATGTGCAGTGGAACGGACAGTTTTGATATAGGTCTCGCTGCTCACAACACCGACATTTGTGAAAGCATGTTTGACGGTGATGGAAGCGATCCACAATGCCAAAGTAAACTTGATTTTGAAAATACTTTTGCTTTTCAAGATTTTAAATTAGTAAGAGACCCATATGTTTATGAATATTCATCCATTGATGGCACTGATGACCACCGTGCAGGAAAAATAACTGAAGCAACAGATAAGTTTACTTTGTTCGATTTTTCTGCAAAATGGGATGTTGTTCCAACAATGTTGAATCAATGTCATACGAATATTATCAACGGCTTCATGGGACAAACTACGGATTTCAGAAAAGAATACATCAAATCAGATGTACTTATACTTGGTGAAACTGAGGCACTAAAAACAGCACGATATATTCACGGTGAACTTGGTCAAGGTACATGGACATTTTATGGAGGCCACGATCCAGAAGACTTTGAGCATAGAGTTGGTGATCCCCCAACAGATTTGAGTTTACATCCAAATTCACCGGGTTACAGACTTATTTTAAATAACATTCTTTTTCCAGCCGCTAAAAAGAAAAAAAGAAAGACATAATTTTTCAACTTTTCTTTTTATTTAATTAAATCTGTTTTAAATTGCGGACAATTATAAAACCGCTAAAATGAAACAAATCTACTTGCTATTAACGGGATTCTTATTCTCCCAGCTTACTATTGCTCAAGCTCCTTCTAATGCAATAAGCAATGATCAAAAAATAAATCCAGTTAAGAAAAACATATCGGCTGTTAATCAACACGATGGTCAGGCTATACAACAAACATCCTCAACAATATTTAAAGGATCAGGAATAGGTGGTAATCAATGTAAAAGTCATGATTTGACAAAAAAATACTTCGAAAGCCAAGGCTTATGGCAACAGTACAATAATGACTATTACCTTTCAACCAAAAACCCATCTGTTCCAGCTATCAATAAAACTCCAGGGATTAATACCATCGCAGTTATTTTTCATGTGGTTCACAATCCTAATAACCCTGCTGAAAATGTTACAAATGCTCAAATTATGCAGGTTTTTAATGATATTCAACAAGATTTTCAGTTATTAAATGCCGATGCATCACAAGCCAGAACCAATTTTGGATTTGTTCCTGCGGATGCCAATATAAACTTTTGCTTAGCAACTAGAACTCCATCAGGAACTCCTTTAACCGAACTAGGCGTCATAAGAGTATCAACCACTGAAGACTGGTATGACTCAAACAATGGGGAAGAAAACAAAATGAAAGCTTCAAGTACTGGAGGATCTCAAATTTGGGATAGGAATAAATATTTAAATGTTTGGATATGTGACATTTCAAATGGAGCCAACTCTGGAACAGCAGGTTATGCTTACAGACCAACTACTTCCTTCTTACCAGGATCATCAATTGACGGAATAGTGCTTGATTACAACCTTGGTGTGAATAATGATAACGTTTTGACTCATGAAATTGGACATTACTTAGGATTAGATCATACTTGGGGTGGATCAGGGGGATGCTCCAATGATGATGGATTCACCGACACTCCCAATACATCAGGACCTTCTTTTAATTTCCCAGGTTCTTGTACTGGTAATCAATCTACTTGTACGGGAGTTCAAACCCAATATGAGAATTACATGGATTACAGCAATTGTACTGTGATGTTTACACAAGCTCAGGCAAACCTAATGCTTTCAATTCTAACGGGCATAAGAGCTTCTTTGTTGGCATCGAACGGATGTGATCCTGTTAATGCCCCGCCAGTTGCTGACTTTACTGCCGATATAAGCTCTCCAATTATTATCCCTGTGGGCGGTTCTGTTAATTTCTTTGATCAATCGACTAATGTACCTACAACTTGGTCTTGGAACTTTGGTGGAGGAGCAACCAATTCCTCAGTGCAAAATCCAACTGCAACATTTAATACTGTAGGAACCTACTCTGTGACTCTGACTGCTTCGAATGCTTTTGGAAGTGATTCGGAGGTAAAAACGGGTTATGTACAGGTAGTCGCAGCCGCAACAAGTTTAGCATGCGATACCTTAAGAAATTATCTACCTGCAACTGAAAGTTATGCATACTACAACGTTACTCCTGCTCCTAATTGGGGCTTTTTTCCTGGAACCACCAAAATTTCTAATGGAACAATTGGATTATTGCAATACGCAGATAAATACACAGCGCCTGCATCAACTCAAGTAAGACGATTAAGATTCCCTATTGCAAAAGCTGTAAATCAAAGTGGAAACGGATTAATGAAAATTAGAGTTCATAGTGATGCAGCTGGAAGTCCAGGAACGGTACTTGTTACCGACACATTATTAATCGCAGATATGGATGCAGGATTCTACAATGAGTTTGACTTCACCAATCCTGTAACTGTAACGGGTAATTTCTGGGTATCATTTGAAGTTTTCTATGGAACACCTCAAGATTCAGTTTCATTAATGTGTGTAGATTACAATGACCGCATTAATGGATTAAACACCATGAAAACTTTTTACAGCGGTACTTGGCATGTCCCTGCTGATGTCTTCGGGGCAACGTTTAAGTCGAGTTTATGGCTCGATGTTCTCACATCAAATGGTCCAGCGCCAGTTGCAGACTTTTCATTTTCTGAAAGTGCAATATGTGCAGGAGGACAAGTTGTTGTAAATGGTGCAAGTTCATTGAATACAACAAATTATTACTGGTATGTAACTGACGATCCATTCACAACTGTATTATCAACCAGCAATTCAGGCGCTAACGTTTTCACCTTTCCTTCAGCTCAAAATCGCAGAATATATCTTTTTGCTGATGGCTCTTGTTTAACAGACGGGATTTATCTTCCTATTGATATCAATGCAAAGCCAACGGCAACCTTAACAGCAACTCCTTCAACTTGCGGAGAGAATAATGGAATTTTAACGTTTACCAATCCAGCTGGTGGACATCCACCCTACTCTTACAGTAAGGATGGTATCAATTTCCAGTCCGGAACAATTTTCAATAATCTACCGGCATGGACATATAATGCCAAAATCAAAACAAATGGAAGTGGCTGTATTAACACGTACACGCAAACTGTTGGAACTTCAAGTGAATTAAATGCAACTATTAGTCCTAGCACCACAATTTGCCCAGGAGAAACAGCCACACTTACAGCAAGTGGAGGAACAACCTATACTTGGTATGATGGTGGGACAAATATCGGAAGTGGTGCTTCTATAACTGTTTCTCCTTCAGCAACCAATCAGTACACATGCCAAGTATCTGACGGAATATGTGATGCAACTGTTTACACCTATGTTTACGTTGATAATTGTGGAAGTATAGAAGAATCTGCAATTCAAGTTAAATTATATCCAAATCCGACTTCATCAGATTTCTACATTGAGTATCCGGGTAAATACGAATTTAAATTATATGATGCACAGGGTAAATTGGTTGAAACAGGCACAGGAGAAAACAAAACAAAATTGAATATTGTGGACCTTCAAAAAGGAATTTATTTATTCCAGTTCCATTCTGATTTCTATTCAGGTGTTTATCGCATAGTGAAACAATAACTGTGATTAACGACAAGGGTAGTACTTTATAATGAATATTTAAAAAAACCGATGGAAACAATTTCATCGGTTTTTTTTTTGAAACTATTCTTAATTGTACTTCTAACTTTGTATTTGCAATAATCTTCTTCATTACTTATTAAGTAAATTGTTAGAGAAAAAATCAACAAAAAAAATGTTAATATAAAGTCTTTTATTTTCCCATATTGCATTGGATTTATATAGGCTACAAATAATATAAGGACTATAAAAAATTTTATCTAGGATAATTTATTAAGGCTCTATAATATTTTCTACTATACCATGATCTGTTCAAATAGAAATAACTAATGAAAAGGCTAAATATAAAAATGAATGCTTGTATCGAGAATTAAAAATAAACTAACGGATATAAAAAATGTACTTCATAATAGAACTATAAATATTTCAATAAATACCTTTCTTTTTAATCAAATACGATTCTGATTATAATAGATTATTCGCAAATGCGTGAACTTTTTTTGTATTCCAATTTTAATTCTTAATAAATTTTTTGGTAAACAACCCATTATTATTTTGAAGAATTAGACTGTAAAACCCTTCAGATAAATCAACAAGCGAAATTTCAATTTCCTGATCGGTGGTATAGTATTCATTTAATATTCTACCATTCAAATCCACAATTTTAAGCATACTGATTTGATCAGTTGTATTCCATTTTACATGTAAAACATTCGATGCTGGATTGGGATAAATTAATAAATTTTTTAGCGCCACATCCGAAATGCCTAAATAACAATTATTTGCAGCTGCAAAGGTTGGAGTAGAATAAGTAAAAGTTCCTGCGTCGGGACATCTCGCATAGACTTGATCTGCTGCTAATGCAGGAAACATTACTTGATCAAAAATTGATGCTCCATTGCTAAAAATTAAGGTCTCACCAGATGCTCCCAATTTAAAATTTGCATGGTAACCATATTGTGTCGTATCCATATCTGCCCAAACAATTAAATAGGAATTGGGTTCAATGTAAGTTCCAGAAGGAAAAGTCCATTTCGTTAAATTCAATGCGTCATCACTTAAAAACATTCCAGATAAATTCAAAACTGAAGATGTAGTATTATAGATCTCAATCCAATCATTAGATTCACCATAACTATCATATGCCGTAAGCGAATTATCTGCCATGAGTTCGTTCAATACGACTTCATTAACAACTGGTGCAGATGCAATAGCATAAATGGTGTAAAATTCATGTTCCGCTCTTTGTGGACTAAATAAACCTGCATTGTTGTTATCAGCATAAATATAATATTCCATCATTGAACCATTAAATATTACCTCGGCACCATAAACATGATCACTTGCAGAACCATCTCCATGTGCCCCATCATCAAACATTTGAACCCTATTAAATTTCAAGGAATGTTCAAAGCGATAACCTAAATAAGCTGCCGATTCATTGCTGCAAGTTGCCGTAACATATAAGGATTGACCAAAAATTGGTGATGCAGTGCTAGTAGCAATAGAACCAATTGATGGTGCTGATAAGTTATAATTTGCATTTGTGCTGAAATAAGTTACCCTTGCCGACATAAGCGCCTGAATTCCAGGAATACTAGAGCCACCAGGTCCACCACCGGCAACTGATGTAGTCAAACTATTTTGATATTGTGTATAGGTATAAAATTTATAAGGATCAGCCTGTACAGAAGCATCAATTGTCGTGCGCAGCGCATTTGCTGTTGTTAAATAATCTCCTGTGGCAAAGATTTCCTGTACAATTGTTCTGAGATGTGCCATATACATTCTTTTATACAAAGGGTTTCCTAGCATTTTAACGATTAAAGGGTGGATTGTTGATGTACTGTTTGACATTGGATCTAGAGAAGTTGCAGTGTATGGCCCAGAACCTGTACCACCAGGAAAACCAGCAAAACTCATATTTAAATCCCAAACAGTTGGTACAAATCGATCATTTAAATCTTTATATAAATAATAGTTTTGGCGAAACGCACCGGAATAAGAATCCAAATTGACAAGTACATTATTGAATGCCAACATCCAAAGTGCGCGATCAACATCTAAGACAGATTCTATCTGACTAAAATTGTTATTCAACACGTTAATCAAGTTAACCAAATCTGCCCATCCAGATATTGACTTTAATTCATATGCATTGTAATAAGAGACACTATCGGAATTGATCCACTTTAAATCTGGACTTGATGAAGAACCTGGTCCAGCACCTCCAACAGGATTACATTTGAAAAAAGTCCCATTTTCTGAAAAATAATGGTCGCTATTAAATCGATCATCAATACTTTCTGCATTTGAATACAATCCTCTTAAAGTTCCATTAACATAAACATTGGCAAAATTTGCTCTAGGACAATCCATGTATTGTTCCAAAATGGCATAAGACAATACC
>Ga0068876_10000764_pt1 | contig 25854 bp, 17 predicted proteins | sample NOAtaG_6_FD_66442 | JGI IMG/M metagenome (GOLD analysis project Ga0068876, IMG submission 66442) | Freshwater lake microbial communities from Lake Erie, under a cyanobacterial bloom - NOAA_Erie_Diel5S_2200h metaG | ecosystem: Environmental > Aquatic > Freshwater > Lake | place: USA: Ohio, Lake...
CACCAGCCCCACCATTTCCTGCAGGACCAACGCTACCACTGCCCGCAGCACCGCCACCTCCGCCACCTCCGGATCCTGAGGTTGCTGTTGTTGGGCCGTTATTTCCTCCGCTAAATCCCCCAACGCTTGAAGTTCCACCTGTACGAATGGTATTGGCGTGATGGCCTGCACCACCTCCATTTGCCCCAGGTCTTCCATTGGCTTGTTTGGATCCTCCACCTCCACCTCCAATTGAAGATATAGGTGTAGGTGTATTGAATGTGGTTGTACCGCCATCACTGGCTTGACTTCCAACAGAGGTGGCATTTGCACCTCCAGTACCGATGGTTACAGCGTAAGAACCTGCATTTAACGTCATGCTTCCCGTTTTTACCTGGCCACCGCCACCGCCGCCAGCACCGTCAAATCCGCCGCCGCCGCCGCCACCTACCACGAGGTATTCAATGGAAGTTGGAACATTTGTTGCATTTTGAGGAATGTTATTTATTGTGGCTGTTGCGGCAATTCTAGGAGTAGATGTACAACCACTTGATGTAACATCAACATAGTAGGTTGTTGTGGCTGAAATTGAGGGAGTATTAAAGCTGTTTCCCGAAGCCAAAATTGAACCTCCAGATGAAGCTGCATACCAATTGATGGTACCTGAGGCAGTACTAGCTGATAAGGATACAGAGCCTGTTCCGCAGTTGGAACCCGAAGTAACCGTAATGGATGGAGGTGCCGTTACATTGATCGTTACAACGTTAGATATTGCTGATGAACATGCACCACTGGTAACGATAGCACGGTAATACCTTACGGAACTTAAAGAACCCATTTGAGCTGAGGTTAAAGTCGATCCTGTTGCACCAGAAATAGGAGTAAAGGTTATGTTATCGGTTGAACTTTGCCATTGAATACTTCCTGTATTGCCAGATAGTGAAATTGCAGTTGGAGAAGATCCTGAACAAATGGTTTGATTTGAGGAAGCTGTTCCAGAAAGAGAAGGATTCGAAACAATAACGGCACCGGAAATTGTACTTGTGGTATTGCCTTGACTATTCGTTGCAATTACATAGTAATAAGCGGTTCCGGCTACGGTAGTAGGTGGCGTGTAAGAAGTACCAGTTGCGCCACTAATCAAAGTGCCACCTGCAGTTGATGCCGTTGTGTTTTTGTACCATTGATAGGTAATCGTTCCCGTACCCGTGGCACTAACCGATAAACCTGTTGCAGGACTGTTTAAACATAAATTTTGTGCTGAATTTGAAGGTTGTGTATTTATTGTAGGCCCATTAACTACCGCAACAGCTGGTGCTTGAACCAAAAGTTGAAAGTAATTAGAAGAAGGGATTTCACCCAAGTTGTTTCTAATTTGACGCATGTTATCAACCGGAATCCAATGCACGCCGGAGCCATTGCATGCTACATGAATGACACGTTGATGCAATCCATTATTAGAGGCTGCGTTGCATCCACCCGCAGAAAAAGAGGCACTGAGAGTATTCGTACCCGTCCAGTTGTTGATTCCATTGTCATTACCGCCTTTGTGGAGCGCTTGGTTGTTAACTATTCGCGAAAGGATGGTTGCATTGGTGTTTTGCACATCCAATTGACCTGTACTCACATAAATTCTGGCTTTCGTTGCGCTCCCCAACTTAAGTAATGCGGCAGAAGAAAGTATCCCTCTAGTTGTATTGGTCAGTGAATTGCCTTGTGGCATAGCGCCTCCGGTTGAACCAGCAAAGTCAATAGCAACTTGCACCCATCCGCCGGTTTTGACGTAGGTGCTAAAAGTAGTTCCTGTCAAGTTAAAATAGTAAACACCTTCAGCTGTAATGCTTTGTGCTTGACCGAGTTGTGTGAATGGATTACCTGCAGATCCATTTTGTCCAAAAGAAAAAATGGGAAAGCATGCAATTAAGCAAACAATAAGCTTTCGTGAAATTTCCTTTAAAGTGGTTGAATTTTTTTCAGCATTGCTCTTTTTTGGCGAGCAGCTAATTTGCATAGAAACTTTTTTCATAAACATAGTTTAATTTGGTCTGAAACAAATTTTAACTTTTGTGTTGGGGAATTTTAAAAAGATAAACCCACCAACAAAACTTTTTAAAATAAAACATTAATCGATCACATTTATCGTGATCTGAAATCGTTTACAAATGTTGGGGATTTGTCTTTGCAAACATAAATTAATTACACGATGCATCTCGAAATGGGTTTCATACTTTGCAGTACTCGGTAATTGTTTTTAGGTATTTGGTAATAAAACAAACTTTTTTTTAGCATTTTGGTAACTCAATATTTTTAAAATCGGTTTCAAAGAAGCCTATATTTGTTCATCCGTTTAAACGCATTGTACATTGTCATTATTTGAAAATATCTTCTCGTTGATCACCGGTGTTGTAGGTTTAGTTACTTTATTGGTAATGGTCTTTTCCTACAACAGTAATAGGCTAATTAATTTTTTCCTTTTCCTGGCGATTGCTTTTGTAAGCCTAAGGTTTATTATTTCAGGAATTATTCAAACGATGTATGATGATGATGGTGCATTGTTTATTTATTTTCTAAAAGCCATCGCATTATTCAATGCCCCTTTACTTTATTTGTATTTCAAGTCGATTGCAAATGATGAGAATGTGATTAACAAAAGAAGTCTTTTACAACTGCTTATTCCCACATTCTTCAGTGTTTATACCATTTGGTATTACCAATCTGAATTTTTTGGAAAACCGAATTTTCGAATTTTCAATGTAGTTTTTATTCTTTTTTTCATAGGGTACTACGTATGGAAATCCTTTTTTGTATTAAAGGATAACGTATGGAAGAATAAACATATCGTTCATCAGAATCATCATAAACTGATCAAGAATTGGACGATGTTCTTGTTTACAATTTGCTGTTTACTCGTTCTTCGATTATGGATCAGCGTTGGTATCGAGGTGTGGGAAAACAATTCACTTTCCGCGAATCCGTTTTTCGTGATTCACTGTATTATTTGGCTGGTAATCTTCGCAAAGATTCTCATATCACCTGAAATATTGTTCGGCTTACCTCATTTATCCAATCGGGTAAATCAAATGGATAAAGATGAAAGTCAGTTAGATAACAATTGGAAGCTAGATGAAATAGAGATAAACAATTTGCAAGATTTAAAATTGAAAGAAAAACTTGATCGACGGATTCTAGGTTATATTGAGGATTTAGAGCATCTGGTGGTGGACAATAACTACTTCAGAAATCACAATATCACCGTAATAGATGTTGCAAATGAAATGGGTGTTCCTGTGAGTCATCTGGTGTACCTTTTTAAGTACCATTCGAAACTATCTTTTACGGAATACAAAACAAAGTTGAAAATCGATGATGCCAAATCGTTAATAGAAAAAGGATTTTTGTCCACTAACACGCTTGAGTCTTTAGCAGCCGAGGTGGGATTTGCCTCTTACAATCCGTTTTTCACAGCGTTTAAAAAATTGGTTGGGATGTCGCCAAACGAATATGCTACGGCTCAATTTGAACCAAATGCTTCCAATGTTGTAAGGTTAAAGGTTTTATAATAAAACAGCTTGGTTTTACGTTGTTTAACTTCAACTTGCACTTATGATTCTATTAAGGATTTTTGCTTCAGTAATTCTTCTGAGCATTTTATGTACAGCTTGTTCTGAAACTGAAAAGGAGCATTTAGGTACCGAACAAGCACCAACAGTTACATCTCCAGAACGTACAATTACAGCCGATAACACTGCCCCTGATACTACATCACAACCCTTATCCGATTCCTCAAACTTCCGAAAAACAATACCCAAAAAAGTAATTCCCATACAAGTAATTCCCCCTGATCCAGTACCAGGGCCTGAACCATGGCCAGATCCTTATTCTGGTATATATGAACCCATTGAACCTCCAATGCCAGTTGAACCGGAACCGATTACCCCTGTTGAACCTGGTTTCGTTGCTGAGGATGAAGCGATGTTTCCTGGAGGAACACTTGCAATGATGAAATTTATTACCGATAACATTAAAATTTCGGAAACTGATCTTGAAATTGGCTGTATGGGTAAAGTTTACGTTCGAATGGTAGTGGGTATTGATGGAAAAATAACCAACCCTGAAGTATTAAAAGGTATTTCAGGTTGCCCGGGTTTGTCTCAATCAGCGCTTGATGTAATCAAACAAATGCCAGATTGGATTCCAGCACAAAATAATAGTAAAAAGGTAGCAAGTTATGTTACTATTCCTGTTACCATTAAGTACCAATAAATTTATTTCTTTCGGAAAAAGATTTTAATAGGAACACCACAGAAATCGAATTGTTCCCGTAATCTGTTTTCTAGAAAACGCTTGTAGGAATCCGGAATGTATTGCGGTAAATTACAGAAAAATGCAAATGATGGTGCATGTGTCGGCAATTGCTGAACATATTTAATGCGAATGTATTTGCCCTTCATCGCTGGTGGCGGTGTTGCTTGAATGATGCCCAGCATCACTTCGTTTAATTTTGACGTTGGAATCTTCTTGGTGCGGTTCTCATACACCATCATTGTAGCTTCCAATGCCTTGTGAATGCGTTGTTTGTTTATGGTCGAAGTAAAGATAATTGGCACATCATTAAAAGGTGCCAATTGCTCCCTGATTTTCTCTTCATAGCGCAACATGGTGTTTTGATCTTTCTCCACCAAATCCCATTTGTTGACCAAAACCACCGCACCTTTTGAATTTTTTTCGATGATGTAATAAATGTGTAAATCTTGTTTTTGCAAACCCTCTTCCGCATCGATCATAAAAATACACACGTCCGCATTTTCTATAGTTCTAACAGATCGCAGTATAGAATAGTATTCAATGTCTTCAGTTACTTTGGCTTTTTTTCTAATTCCTGCGGTATCGATCAATAAGAAATCAAACCCGAAAGCTTTGTAACGCGTATTGATGGAATCACGTGTAGTGCCTGAAATGTTGGTAACGATATTTCGTTCTTCTCCAGTTAATGCATTTACCAATGACGATTTTCCAACGTTAGGTCGACCAACAATTGCAATTCTTGGAAGTTCATCACGCTCGTTAACCGATTCATCGTTTTTATCGAAATACTTGGTGAGTTCATCCAATATTTCACCTGTTCCTGAACCGTTAGTTGCAGACAAGTCAAAAACATCACCCAAACCAAATTGGTAAAATTCCGCTGATAAACCTATTCTGTCATTGTTATCCACTTTATTAGCGGCAATTAATACAGGTTTTTTCGATTTCCTTAGCAGCTGCGCAACGGTTTCATCCAAATCGACAATTCCAACTGTTACATCTACCATGAAAATGATAACCGTAGCCTCTTGAATGGCAATTTCCACTTGCTTGCGGATTTCACCTTCAAAAATATCTTCAGAACCTTTCACGTATCCACCAGTATCAATAACGGAAAACTGAATGCCATTCCACTCTCCCTTGCCATACAAGCGATCACGAGTGACCCCACTTATCTCTTTTACAATGGCATTTCTTGATTCGGTTAGACGATTGAAAAGTGTTGATTTCCCAACGTTAGGCCGTCCTACTATGGCTACTATATTGCTCATTTTTTCTATGCTTTGCTACCCTGGTTAAATTCTATTCCCTTTTAGTAGCCGTATTTTTTTAATTTTAATTCTGTGGATCGCCAATCTTTGTCAACCTTTACAAAGGTTTCCAAAAAAACTTTTTGATCAATAAATTTCTGTATTTCAAGACGTGCTTCTTTACCAATTCGTTTGATCATCTCTCCACCCTTTCCTATCAAAATTCCCCTTTGAGAATCGCGTTCTACAATGATTAAGGCGCGAATTCGCGTTAATTCGGGTTCTTCAATATATTCTTCAATCTCTACCTGACAACTGTATGGCACCTCTTTTTCGCAATGCAGAAATATTTTTTCTCTGATGATCTCGCTCACAAAAAAGCGCATTGGTCTATCGGACAATTCTTCTTTATCGTAGTATGCCGGGCTCTCGGGCACGAGATCCAAAATCCTTTCCCAAACGGCTTGAACGTTAAAGTCGTGCAACGCTGAAATGGGATAAACCTGTGCATTTGGGAGGCGTTCTTGCCAATATTTTATCCGTTCTTCCACCTGTTCTTGGTTGCTCAGGTCTATTTTATTAACCAGACAAAGCACAGGAACCTTCATTTTTTGAATTTTCTCCAACGTTTCCTGGTGGTTCATCTCATTTTCCTTGGTGTCCGTAATGAACAAAAGTACATCCGCATCTTTCAGTGAAGCATTGACATACTCCATCATGGTTTCGTGCAATTTATAAGCAGCGTTTACCACACCAGGCGTATCCGAAAAAACGATTTGATAGTCTTCATCGTTTACGATTCCCAAAATTCTATGACGGGTCGTCTGCGCCTTCGACGTTACAATAGAAAGTTTCTCACCCACCAAACGGTTCATGAGGGTAGATTTCCCCACGTTGGGACTTCCTACAATATTTACGAAACCGGATTTGTGTGCCATAATGCTTTTCAGGGTGCAAAGCTACGAAAAAAAGCGGTGTTTGGGTAAATGGTAAAGACTTGAAGGCTGAATCAATTGCCAAATATCTAAATCCTTTATAATTTTGCCTTTCAAAAATGGCGGAATGGTTTGGACCATAAGAAAGGTATTTTTCTTTACAATTTTTATTTCTTTTTCACACGTTATGTATGGTCAATTCAAGGATGGATACAGTTTGTATTTATTTGTTTACGAAAGTGATCAAACAGAATCAGGGGCAGGTCATATTGCCATAGCATTTGGGGAGGACACGACTAATTTGATTTACTACACCAAATACCGACAACAAGATGGAGGAGGTAGAAAGGTAAAGAATTTGTCTTTCCATCAAGCGCTCTTGTACGATAGGGATAGTTTAACACATCAGAAACTTCCGCCGTCGTTAGTATTGCAATTGAAAGCAGTGGATCCTGATCTTGAAGAACTGGAAAAACTAAGCGATCATTGGAATTTGAAAGAGCCTTGGTCACTTTTTGTAAACAACTGCACTGATGCGGTGAAACGAGTACTAAGAGCAACTAAAATCAATCCTGGCTTGGCATTTTTAATAAGTACGCCAAATGAATTGGTTGAGGATTTAATTTACCATAATGCCCCTCGATTTCAACAAAATGAGTTTGTTGTTTTGCATGGAGATTTGTGTTTTTACCTTAAAAATGAGCGCAATGCCGTTCCTCAGGCGCTTTTTGGGAAAAGACAAAAAAGAAACCAACAAGCAAATGGCGATTGTTATTGATTGAAGCGTTCCAAAGGCAAAATCTAAATTCGCTTCATAACAAATATTAACTGCACCTTTCTCCCTTGGGGGAGACAAAGAGGGGGATTTATAACAGAGAAAACACAAAATAAAATGCAACGGTTTGTGCTATTTTATATGAATCTTGTTTACTTCAACTTAAATGGCAGATAATAAATCATGATGCAAAATCTCAATTCGCTTCGTAACAAATAATAACAGATATGTTATATTTGACTAATTATTTAACCTAGAATCTATTTTACCATGAAAAAACTGGTTTCCATTAAGACTGGTGAGTTCGTCAAGAATGCTATGGTGGGGAGAAAATTTGGAATTTTATACAAAAAAATTTTGTGTTTTAGAGTCAATTTTATTGTCATACTTTGCTTTATTCTTGTATCCTGTGAAGATTCTGGGGAACCTGCAGATTCAAGTGCAAGGATGATGTATAGAATAATAGGAGTTTCAGTAGCCGTTGGATTGGTACCGGTAATCAGAAACTACTTTAGAGATTTAAAAAATAAAAATGATGAACAGGGGTATATTAAAGATCAAGAATACTCTAAAAAACTTGATGAAATTGTAAAAAAAAGAAAACGAAAAATAAAATGACTAATTAAACAGGAAAAAGACAATAAGTTTATTAAAACTATTTTTATTAAAGATTTCCAGGAATATCGTAATACAAGTTATTTCTGCATCCCCAGAATTAATTTTAATTCACCTGCAATATTATCCATTTGATTAATTTTGCAATAGCCAATCTATACTTCCATTTGGATAATCAAAATTAGATTCATATTTTTCAAGTTACGAAGCTGACAAAAATGCGGTTTATCTCCTACTAAATGCTCAAACTATAATCTCAAATTAGTAATTTTCAAGAGTTTTAAATGTTGATCTAATGGAAACTTATAAATTACAAATCATAGAAACTGTTTTAATTGTAACCGGTTACCTTATCATTCATTACGTTACAAAAAAATTTATCAATAACACTCTCAAACAAACGCAATTAGAAAGAGGGAGAAGAAAGATAATTATCAAAGCTGTTCATCTGTTCACCTTACTCACTGCCACTATTCTCTTGTTCGCAGTATGGGGTTTAGAACAAAAAGACATCGCCCTCTTTGTTGGAACAATTTTAACGACTTTAGGCATTGCCTTTTTTGCCCAATGGTCATTGCTTTCTAACATTACCTCCAGCCTACTTTTATTTTTTAATCATCCATTAAAAATTGGAGATACCATTAAAGTATTGGACAAAGATTACCCTTTCGAGGGGGAAATTTCCGATTTAACGTATTTTTTTGTTCACTTAAAAACTGAAGCAGGAGAAATTGTTACCATTCCAAATTCTTTGTTGCTGCAGAAATCAGTGGCGGTAATTGAAAAGAAAATCAAGCAAAAAACGAATACTAAAACAAAAAACGAAAGTAATGAGGATGTAAAATGAAGTGTTGCTAAAAGAACGAAATCCTCAAACAAATAAAATATTTAATTTCAGGTCTTCAATTAAATCTCATGAAAAACATTTTTAGTGCATTCCTTGTATTGGTTACCATTTTTACCGCTAACCAAGTTTATTCACAACTTTGTTACACAACCGTATTCCCGTGGCCTGGAATGACAAAAATTACTACCAATCAATCGGCATTAAGTTCTCCGGCAGGCGAGGCCTTTTGGATTTGCTCAGGAGTTACCGTTAATGTAGTCAATTCTGCGGGCAGCCTTTTTGTTTGCGAAGAGAATGTAACCATGATTTTTACCAATACCTCGGGAGATGATGTTTTTGCTAAAAACGGTTGTTCCATCATTAACAATTCACCTGGTGACGTTGCTGTGCAATGCGATACGACACAAGTAACTTTGCAAAATAATGCTAGCGGTACGATAGTCGTTACGTCCCATTGTCCTACGCTGACCTATGATTACACATTGGTTGGCGGAAATAGTTGCCAAGGAACAAATGGGTTAACGAGTAATTTAGCCACTGACAATACCCTAAATGTATATCCGAATCCAGCAAAAGATTATTTTTCAATCGTCAGCGAATCGTTGAAAAATAGCACTGTCACCATTTACAGTTCCAGTGGTCAAAAGCTAATTTCACTGCTCAATTACAAATCTGGAGAATTGATTCCGCTTAAAGAATTAGACAACGGTATGTATTGGTTTGAATTAACCGATGAAAACTTTATTGGTTTTGGAAAATTGTTAGTCAATAATTAATTCGTGAAATATTTAGTAGTTTAAACCAATAACATTGCAATTCGCTTTATTATCAGAAATAACTCAGCCTTGAAGTTTTAAAGAATTGATTATATTTTTGGATTATTCCTTCAAATTGTTGAAAGGTACAGAACGTTAACCTTATAAATTGAAAATCAAATTTTTATATTAAGAGGCACCTGCAAATTCCAAGCATACTCAAAATTCACAGGTGCATAATTAAATATTACTTTTCTAACAAATCAACTTACAGACCGTTGGTAATACACCTTGCTTCCAAATCTAAAAATATCTCAGCATATTTTTCCTTTAACTTTTTGTTTTTATTGGACAAATCACAACTTGCCAAAGCTGTCATAACTTGCTCCACATCTTTATAATTTTTCATTGCGAAATAACATTCCAATAAATTAAAATATATTGATATTGTAATTTCATTATTGATTCTAGCCTTTTTATTGGTCGGGTCAGATTCTTTTAATATCTCATTCCAAAGCGAAACAGCCTTACTTAACTTTTCCAACGCAGCAGTTTCATTACTCACCAATGATTTTAACCCTAATAATTGGCTGTTGTATGCATCCATAACATCTTGAAAATCATCTTTTTTGGATGATACATAATCCAGTGAAGTCTCACGTTCTGTAATTTCAAAACCAATTCTATCATTAACGAGGTGATTAATGAAAGTCAAATTTTCAGCCAATACTTTTTCTTCCACAGTTCTATAAATTGAGGAATAATCACTTGATGGTGACGTCTTAGTAGACGTTGATTTGTAAGTTTTAAATTCTGCCAATTCTGGTGGTGCAACATAAAAAATCTCTTGATTCATATTATTTGCTACGCGCACACTCATTTGATTCCTGTAGGTGAATTCAACATAGTAGTAGGTGACGTCTGTCGTTGTTGCCACATTATTTACAACCTTAGACTCTTTTTTAATTTCAGTTTTTACAGCAGGCTGAGAATGCTCAAAACCTTGCATGGTGACATGATATGTTAAGCCACCACTACTTTTGGTATAACCATCTAATTTTAGATAAGTCGATGCCATAGAAGGATAGTCATAAGTAGTTTTAACATCTGGTTTTGGAACCGTACGCTTGTAGGGTTGAGGCACATATTCTTTAACTGGTTTGGTATCCTCATTCAACAATTGTTTTTCAAGAATTTTCTTTCCTATAGACTTTTCATTGTAAGCCGCCATTTCTTTTTCGTATTTTTCATCTGCCGCTTTTACTTTTAATGGATATTCAGCCATTTCACGTTCATAATCCGCATCAGCTTTCGCTTTTTCAGCTTCATATTCTGCAAGCAATTTTGCATTTTCCTCATCAGATGCCGATGATAATGAAGATTCGTAATTAATAATTCGTGGTTGAATGGGGTTAGTTGGTAATTTAATGTAGTTGTACTTTAAATCTTCTGATTTTACATTTTGTCCAAAAATTTGACAAGCAATAAAAAATACAAATACTCCTAATAAGCTGTTTTTCATAAGTTTAAGTTAATTATAAATACTATTTATTAAAGGAGACGATAAATTTATCAAAACAAATGCATTGAGCTTAAAAAAAATCTGAAGTTAACTTTTGACTTACAGAGGCTTAAGAAATTATAGACATTAGACGGATTTCAATACGAGAATTTAAAGTTCTTATTTTATATTTTTTACATTTAAAAACTGAATTATGCAACTTTAGTTGCTCAGAAATTATTAAAAAAAATGTCAATTTGTAAAACGCTAATTATGAAAATTATATTGGGTCTGCTTTTGCTCATTTGTTTGCCATTTCTTGGTCTAGCACAAAATCCATTATTCATTCCTGATACGTTGACAGGAACCAATATACAACTCACTATTCAAGAGGGACAAAAACAATTTTTTAGCGGTACGCCAACACAAACCTATGGCATCAATGGCGATTTTTTGGCACCAACAATAATCTTAAACAAAGGACAGCAGGTTAGCATTAATGTTTCAAATACGCTTTCTGATTCTACCACCATACATTGGCATGGAATGCATGTTGCTCCAGAAAATGATGGCGGTCCGCATACACCAGTACTGCCAAATTCCAATTGGAATCCTCAATTTGAAGTGATGGACTGGGCATCTACCTATTGGTATCATCCTCATTTGCATCACAAAACTAACCAGCATGTCCAAAAAGGAATCGCAGGGTTGATAATAGTTCGGGATGCGATAGAAGAAACAATTTCACTACCCAGAAAATATGGTGTAGACGATATTCCTATTATCATTCAATCCAGAGGATTTGACAGTAATAATCAAATTATTGTCGAAACAGCATTGGATAATACAATAATGATTAATGGAACAATCAATCCTGTTACCTCCTTGCCGGCGCAAATTGTGAGACTAAGGTTATTAAATGGTTCTTCAGAACGAGTTTATAATATTGGCTTATCTAATGGTGAAAATTTTACATTAATCGGAACAGATGGCGGACTTTTAGAGGCTGCTGTTGCATTAAACAGGCTAAAATTGGCTCCCGGTGAGCGAGCTGAAATATTGGTTAATTTGAGTAGCTTAACTGGACAAACATTATTTTTAAAATCTTTTGGTTCCGAATTACCGAATGGTTTGTATGGGGCAGCTCAACCGGGAATGGGTGCAGGGCAATCGATACCAAATTATAACTTGAATCCATTGAATGGAAATGATTTTAACTTACTGCAAATAAACGTAGTGAATACAACTTCAAATCCTGTGCTTACCATACCAACGAATTTGGTGAATCACAATCCGTGGTTGGAATCAAATGCGGATCAAACGCGCACGGTAACTTTTAGTCCGGCAAACATGGGTCCGACAGCCATTAATGGTCCTTTTGTTTTTGACATGATGCCTTTCGATATGATGATGATTAATCATACTGTTCAACTTAACCATATTGAAGTTTGGACCTTACAAAACAATACTCCAATTGCGCACCCATTTCATATTCACGATGTACCTTTTTACATTTTAGATATTAACGGAATTGCCCCTCCCCCAGAATTGGCGGGGAGGAAGGATGTTGTTTTGGTTCCCGGTGGAATGGGTACAGTCCGATTTATAACCAAATTTGAAGATTTTTCCAATGAAATGGTTCCATACATGTACCACTGTCATATGCTTACGCATGAAGATGGCGGAATGATGGGACAATTTATTGTTGTGGATCCGAACAATTCGCTTGAAGATAATTCAATGGAAGGCTTTAAGATGTTTCCTAATCCTGCATCTGATCAATTAGTAATTCAAGCATTTGACAGCATTAAAACGATTGAAATTTCTGATAAAATTGGAAAAAGAGTGACCACAGTTAACGAACCAGAAAACAACATGATATATTTGAACAACTTAAATCCAGGTTGTTACTTTATAACAGTAACATTTGACAATCAAAAGAAATTTACGCGAAGTTTAATTGTGGAGTGAGTTTTTAAAGTACTTCAACTTTATTGAATCCAAATCAATTGTTAGGAGAAAATTGAAAGAATACTTGGTAAAACTACCTAACTAAAGTCACATTACCACTTTGAGTTACCACTTCGCCATTCAGCAAAGATACCTTTAGGATATATGAAAAAACTCCAGAATTCAATGGTTTACCTTTATAAGACCCATCCCAGCAATTGGAAAGATCAGTTGTTTCAAATACTTTTTCCCCCCAACGGTTAAAAACAGCATAGTTGAGACTTACAATACAATTTCCATAAACACAGACTTGCCGATTTTCTTCATTTGCTGCACCATTTGGAGAAAAAACTGTGGGAACAAAAATCTCATTGCAGTCCATTTCTAGGATAATGGTTGCTTGTGCTGTTCCCGTGCAACCGTTTGCATCTGTTCCAGTTACGGTATACGTTGTTGTGCTTTGAGGATTGGCTACTGGAGCTGAACAATTGCTACAATTGAGCGATGATGCTGGAGACCAGAGATAATTCAAGGCACCTGATGAACTAAGTTGAATTGAATTCCCCAAATCTATTTGCGTAATACCAGGTGGATTGATGGAAACAATTGGTTCATCAAAAATGGTAAGATTAACGTTAACTATACTGTCGCAGCCATTTTGAGAAGGAATGGTATAGCTAAATGAATCGCTTTCAGTATAGGTTTGTCCGTTTTCAGCAAGATAGGAACCGCATGATTCAATATCAATTGTAACAGTAGAATTTTGGTTGATCGTTAAATTTAAGCTAACAATACTATCACAGCCATTAGTAGCACCCCCTACTATCGTGAATTGCGGCGAATTGGTCGAACTTGTATAAGTAATCCCGTCGATCCAGGTATAGCTTTCACATGCAATTATTGCGTCTGTTGAAGTCACAGGATTGGCTACTGTTAAGTTGAGTGTTGCTGTAGAGTCACATCCTGCTGCTGAATTTAATGTTGCAGAGTAAGTTCCTGAGGCATTTATTATTTGTCCGCTCCAGGAATAAGGTAACTGATTGCTGCAAATGGTGAGATTGGTAGACGAATTTAATTGTTGTACAACATTTAAGTTCAGTGTAACCAATGAATCGCAGCCACCCGCGTTTATCAAGGTAACTGTTTGTGATCCCGATGCATTGAAAGTAAGTCCATTCCAAGTGTAAGGCAATTGATTCTGGCAGATGGTTTCATTAAGGTTTACAACATCAGGACTGCAAATCCCACAGCAATTACCTGTTTGTCCGCTAATGGTATATTGGGCCCCTGCTAACCAACATTGGTACTGCACATTCAGTCCCCTTAAAACGCCTCCGAATTGTGTTTGGAAATAGGCCAATACTTGGTCAGCGGTATTGCATCCACCTTGATCGATGTTAAGGTCACAATTGTACAGGCATATTATTCCTCCATTCCAACCATTAGGTTGACCTAAAATATTATTTGGATTGGGAGGACTAATTACCGTGACAGGGGGATACACATTGACGGTTACCAATGCTGGATTAATACCACTGAATGAGGAGGTAGCAATAGGAAATCCGCAATTGTTGTTGTTTTGTGCTGAATTAAAACCTGCATATAAAACTTCGGTAATGTTCCCAACGAATGGTCCGCTGAAATTTACATTTACGGGTTCATAAGTGCATATTCCTATTTTCAAATTGGGTATATTTTGGTCTACCACTATATTCAGATTACCACCATCGTAATTAGCAAACAAAACCCAATTACCATTGGGGTCACAATTGAACTGCCCACTGCTATTTTGATTGGATGAAATACCAAACATGGGGCGAGATGATGTCCCGCTCGCCGATGTTGCAGCTGAATTACCGGAGTATTGGCTGATTGGCACACCACCATTGTCTGCAAAATTACCAGCAATGGCAGCGCTGGAGCTCGTAAATGAAAGCTCAACGCATAGATTGTCTGTAAAATTATAACTGAACGGCGTTTGCAAAACGATAAACGTCCAATTGTTCGATGGAACGCCCGCTGCGCCTATAATAGGCGTTAGGGTATAACTGCTGGATGAAAGTACTGTCTGTGGTACTCCAACATTGAAATTTGTATTGAATTGTGTTCCTGGATTGGTTAAAGAGGTGTGACCCATCCGGATTTGAAAATTGGTCAATATGGTAGAAGGATTTGAAGAGCCTCCGCCGAAGCGAAACCAAATAGTATCAATGGTTATTGAACCGGATACAGGCGTCACCATATTCGCTATTTCTGGCTGAGTATAAATGAATTGAAACTTCTCGCAGGCCGCTTGATTAAAAAACAAATTGTTGACTCCAGAATTGGCCGGTATATGAAAATAATGCTGAGGCAATGTTTGCGCACTTATATTAAAATTCCCAATTAAGCAAGACAAAAGAAATATTCTTAAAATCATAATTACGGTATAAAAAAATGGAAATTCAACTTACTTAGGTTAAAAGTATTGAGCAAATTTATTAAGAAATTGTGGTTTAAAATAAAGTTTTTTTAGAATCAGTTTCTTTTATTCCTTGATGAATTTTGTAAATTTTGTTCCCGTGGTTGTTCTTATTTCTGCAATATATAGTCCTTTTTTCAAATGTCCAATAGCGCATTGAATTTCAAAAGATTGTAATTGCATTTGTCCAAACGAATTGTAAATAATTATTTCTTGAAAACCTTGTTCGTCAATAGAAACATTGAATATATTGTTTACTGGATTTGGATAAATTTCAACTGCTTGATTTCCATTCTCCAGCTCTATTTGTTCTGCCGGCTGGCAAACCAATTCATTAACATACTGCCAAATTTGATCATTCAGAAGAAAAGGAACTAAGGAATTTCCGGGTTCATCTCCCATGCGCAACCAAACTAGATTTTGACTCGGGACAACGTTTAAAAACTGCCCTCCAGCGCCTATCGCTGAAATCATATCTGCTGGCGCGTTAGGACTCATAAATCCTGGAAATACGGTTTGTAAAGTGGGCACCATAAACGATGGCTTTCCGTTTAACCACCACAAATAACCGTATGCCTGATTCAATGATTGTGAGGTATTAACCATTTCATTAAAATAGTTGTTATCGGTCATGATTTGGTTTCCATTCCAGTTTCCATTATTCAAAATCAAAAGTCCAAAACGCGCCATGCTACGTGCATTGCTGAAAAAGACGTTGTTATACCCTACAGAAAAAAATGAACCCGTCATACCCGTTGGTGTTTTCAATTTTTGGGTGGTGTAATTGTTCAAGGTTTGTCCTATGGCCACTTCCAAAACACTGTCAAGTAAGGTATAGGGTGCGTTGTGGTAAGCCCATCTGGTTCCAGCTTCTGCATTATATACCAAGCAACTAGGCAAGGTACAATAGGGGTCCGTTACATTATCTTCAAGTCCAGAAGTCATCGTAAGTTGATTCCGAATAGTTATTTTCTCCTCTTGTTGTGACGTGCAATTTGTCCAACCCGGACTGAGATAATTGGATGTTGTATCAGATATGGAAAGGTATCCCTCTTGCTGCGCAATTCCAGTCATAAAAGCAGTTATTGTTTTACCTGCCGATGCCCATTGCCATGGTGTAGTAGCTGTATGGTTTCCAAAATATTTTTCTAAGACAATTTTTCCATCTTTAAGTAGAATAAATGCTTTGGTATTGTTGGCTTCTAAAAAGTTGTACATACTGTCAATTTTAGGTTGGCAGTACTGCAATGACGCTGGCGCGATAGTGTCCCAGGTATTTCCGATGTTGGGAGGGAAGTAAAGAGACTGGGCATTGAATGCTGATATAATAACAGTAAATAGCATTACGTTTATACCCTTTTTCATTCTCGATAAACTAGTTTAAGTAGTTTGGAAATTAAGAAATATTGTCGATCAAAAAAAATAATTTTTTAAAAATTGTCTTCAAAGACTTCTCCAAATAGTTTTAAATGAATATTGAATAGTAAAAACGATGAAAAACACCAATGGAATTTAGGTTTGTAAATTGAACAAAATGATAATAAACCTTATAAAAACCTAGATTAAAAAGTAGTTCAAAACAACTATTAATGATTGCCCGTGTCTTTTTTAGGCATCCCTTTAACATAAACAATCCAAAAGCAGAAATGCTCATGTTTATATTACCAAATGACCTTGCCGGTTTGTTTAGTTGCGCCCTTTGAGGCTTTAAAAAAATAAATTCCCCTGTCTATGCCTACTGAAGGGAAATATTCTCCAGGTTGTAATTTTAAAACCTCAAGTATTTGTCCAAGTGAGGAATAAAGTTCAAAAAGGATATATTCTGAAGATACATTTTCAATAATTGGCATATCGCCGTTAGACTTTATTTGTACAAGTTGTTCATTCTCTTCAATTTCAGGTAAGGCTAAACCACCTTGAGAGCAAAATACGGTATCGGAATAACCAACCTCAGCAGAAAGCAGCGGAAAATCTGTCGTTAATACAGGGGTTTGTGATGGATTAGATGTAAAAGTAAAATGGATCAAATCATTAACCGGTTGAAATTCAATGATTCGATCAAAGGCTTGGCAATGTCCGAGTCCGTTTTGGTCAATGGAGGAAATGCAGCTTCCATCGAGATGAGCGCTGTATGCAAAAATGATTTGTTCATTGGATCCATAGGTATATAAAGCCTTATTAGGAATAGTAGAGAGAAAGGATTGACTATTAACAAGTGGTGTAAATGACTTCACCCATTCAATGTCTCCTCCAGGAACGTTAGGATTGAATTTCATAATGAAATACTGTGTACTGGGATAGTTTACCCCGTCGTGAATATTACCAGTCAACAAAAGTTTATTGTCGTTGGTTTCATGCATTCTATCGAATGCAATAGACTGGTTGGGATTGGACAATCCAAATCGCCATTGATTAACGGAATTTAAATTAGAGTCAAGTTTGGCTATAATACAGTGACGCTCATATTCCCAAGGACCATTGTAGTCGTTCCCATAAATAAAATTTACGTAGTAATGGTTTGTTGATGATGTCAAAATGCGTTGAGCTAAAACAGAATTGTAGTTGTTTGAAATATGCTGAAATTTATTTCCTTTTTTAAAGGTTCCATCATTATTTGAAACGATCAAATATCCGTAGTGTTGAATAGTGTCTTGAACAGGTCCTAAGTTTGATCCACCGCCAATATAGCCTGAGTTGACAGCTTGATCAAGTGCATACACGTTGGCATAATAGCTGCCTGGAAAAGAATAATCGTAAGCCCATATAACATTTCCTTCTTTATTGAACTTAATTAAACCATGTTTTACCGCACATTCCGCAATGAGCGCAACAAATGAGGTATCGTTTTCATTGGATGCACATATCGCTCGAGTTGAAAACATTTGAGCGTTCGGATTGCTGTATTTTCTCGAAAAAATTAGATTCCCATTTCCCTCATGTCCAGCCAAAAAAATCGTTGTCCCGCTAATCCCAATAGAAATAAGTCGGTTATCCTCTAGCTCTACACACGATTCGAAAATGCTATTGTTATCTTGGCTCCCTTGGTATATTGCGGACCATAATGGAGTAAAATCTGTATCAAATGTGTTGATGGAAAACGTATTGGACAGGTAGGTTTCAAAGGTTGTCACTACATGTTTATCGCCGCTAATTTTATGAACTGAATTCAACTTATTCGTTCCATTAATATTCGTGCCGAAATCTCCAAATAAATTCCAATAAAAACCGGTTTGTGCCAACAATAGGCAAGGCGTGAATAATAACCAGTAAAAAGACAGCAAGTATTTCATGTTTCTTGGTTAAATGAGTGGTTAAAAAATGTATGTTCGAAGCAAATATAATGAATTATATTATTTCTCTTTTTGATCTATTTTTTTAAAAATCAATTATTTGAGTTCATTAACACCATCCTCATTTTGAACGCTCTTTTTTATGCTGTTTTAAACAAAAAAACCGGTATAGAATAAATCTTTTTAACCCAAAAGGCCTGTATCCCAATTGAGCTAGTTTCTCGATATAGAAAAGCTCTCCGACAAAATCAATTTGAAGTTAATGAAGATCTATGATTCGAGTGGCATCATCATGTTCAACCGAATGCATGAATAATTATTGTCCTATTACCAAAAAATATAAGTATTGGAACAATCTATTTCATTTCCCTTTTTATCCCAACATTTGTCATAAATCAATTCTCCGTTAACATAATTGCCAATGACTTTCTGTTGGCCATTTTCGTACCATAGCAAAAAGGGTCCATTCTCAACGCCGTCAACATATGTCATTTCATATTTTAGTTGACCATTGTCGTACCATTTTTTATAAGTTCCTTGTATCGTGTCATTTACATAGGTGAACTCGCATTCGATTTTATTTTTTTTATACCCGTAATAACCTATCCATTTTCCATCTCGTAAACCATTTTTAAACGAACGATAATACATTGGATGGCCATTGTTGTAAAATGTTTTCTCAAAACCATCTTGTACACCATTTGTAAAATTCTCAACACGACTAAATATGCCGTTTTCGTCCCACTCCATGCGTGTTCCATGTTCTTTACCCTCTTTATAAGAACATGAAATTTTTAGTTGCCCATTTTCAAACCATTCTTTATAAATGCCGTCTAATTTGCCTTCTTTGTAATGGGCTTCTTTTTCTAATTTACCGCTAGGATACCATTCCTTTTTAGTTCCGTCCAACTCTCCATTCAAATAATTTGCTTCCAACTGTGGTTTTCCGTTCTCATAAAATTCTTTAACGCCACCATGCAAGGTGTCATTGATGTAGTTACGCTCTGATTCCAATTTTCCATCCTCATTCCAATTCCTTTCAGCACCATTTTTTTGACCATTAATGTATAATACCTCATGAAGCAATTGTTTATCTTTTCCATCCCATGTAAGCTGAATTCCGTCAGGATAACCATTTACAAAATTTTGGATGCCAATGGACTTATTTTTTTCATCTCTGCTAATTAAAATTCCATTTCCATCAATTAACTCAACCTCCTGCTCTATTTTACCCGATTTTGAATACGATCTTTGCCAACCGACTCTCCTCCCATTTTCATAATTCATTTCATTGGCTATTTGGCCATTTTGATGATAAATCAACCATTTTCCATGTGGCAAATTATTCTTACAAAAAAAGGTTTCCATGAGGTTCCCATTCTTGTACCATAGCTGATATTCTCGTTCATAATTATTAGAATCAATTTGATTTTTCGTGAAACTTTTTCTGATGTGACCATTGGGATACCACCTTTTATCAGATAGAATTTCAAGATATCCATAAATCAATTCAGATTTTATTTTACCCTTATTATAAAAATCTTTGTATACGTGAATGCCATCCGGTGTATTTGCTGTTAATATCCATATTTCTTGTTTTTCTAAAAAATTTCTGCGATACGTGTTATCAATAAATGTCGTATCCGAACATGCAGAACAGAAATAACTTCTCAATTTTCCTTTTTTATCCCAATATTTTCCTTTTATAACGATTCCATCTATACACTCATCCTCAGATCTAATATTACCATTTTTATAATTAGAAAACATTATACCGGTAAAAAGCGAGCTGTCCTTATTTAAGTATTTCGTTTCACTATACGGTTCATAATAATTATAATCAGCAATGAGTTCGTTTTCAGGAACTCTTAACTGGGCAACACCTGAAATAAAATGAAAAAAGAAAACGGAGAGGCAAATAGTTTTCATAAGTTTTTTTGGGACAGAACCTGATTTAATGAAGAATGTTACAAATGAAATAGTACAAAATTTCATATAATGTTAACTTGTGATTTTCAACTTTGGAATTGGTAATGTCGACAGTTAATAAGCAAACTTCTGAAAATTCAACTTTTTTATTAGCTGGTAAAAACCAAATAAATGTCAATTCTGAAAAATATTTATTTTTACCAAATCTATAGATGTTTTGCTATCTTTCGTTTGCCTCAAAGCCTAATCTTGATCCCTGTATTGAATACAATTCCATCTAAGGGAGCCCAAACTTCCGTAAATTGAGGGGTGAAATTGGGGGCAGAAATTAAACTGCCAAAATTGGTTTGACGCACATTGGTATAATTTTCAACATTGCCAAAGAAGGTGTAATTTTTCCATGTATATTCTACCACCGCGCCAAAAGTCCAAAAGGATCTCGTTTGGGTTCCATTACTTAAATATTGTCCACTTTTATATTCATAGTCCAACCCTATCCTCCATTTTCCTGGCAAGGCATATAGTAAATCGCCTTTCAAACTATGGCGAGGTGTAAGTGTAAGGTTTGTTGTTTTTCCATCAACATAGTTGGTTGCATGGGTGTAAGTATATCCGACAAACAAAACAAAATTATAAAAACCAAATTTGAAAAAGGTTTCAGCACCAATACTACGAGTGTATCCATTAGCATTAACGAAGTGATAAATACCGCTATTGCCTCCCGTATCTGATAAAACAATCGGGTTTGCCAAATAAGTGTAAAAAAACAATTGGTTGATGTTTAAAAAGAAATTATCTCCAATCGAAGTTTTAAAACCAATATCGGCGTTACCACCATAGGATTTTTCTGCTCTAACACTCATTTTGTCAATTGGTAAAATATTTTGATAGCCCAATAATTCAGCTTCTTGGTTGAAAATGGTTGGATTGCGATATCCCAAACCCCCACCTATTCGTGTCGTTAGTTTCTGGGTCCATTTAAACAGTGTTGAAATTCGTGGCAGTGCAAAAAACTTTTCATTCGAAACGTAATCCCCTCTGAATCCTGCCTCCAATGCTACGCGCTGATCAATATCAAGGTTGTAATTCGCAAACGCCCCTAAAGTTCTAAAGGATTCATTTCTAAGAACAGGTGATTGCAGGCTGTCTTCCCAAAAATTATCACTGTAAAAATTTACACCAGCAATTAGCACCTGTTTTTCTTTTTGGAAGTTGTAGGATAATTCAGCAAAAGAGGAGAGTTGCTTTCCTGAAAAACGATATTCTTCTATCGATTGGTTTGGAATAATGGACAATATTCTATTGAATACATTAAAACTGTTACGGAATGTGATTGAATGGTAATCGTTGAACTTGTGATCGAATTTGAGTTGAGTCGTAATTCTGCTAACATCATTTGATTCTTTATAAAAATTAGCAGAATCCGGAAATGAATTGTTGATTAGTTTAATATCTCCACCTTGTCGGTTTTCGGTAGTAAAAGTTCCCCCAATAGAAAGTTTGGTAGCATTTGAAAAATAAAAAAACAATTTTGGATTGAAATTATACTTAACAAGTTTGGGCATATCGCTAAAACCATCCTTGTCTGCATCAAAAATGGCATGTGAATTTCTTTGTCCTAAAAGCGTCATTCCAATTTTGCCAATTTTTCTGCTTACGAAAGCATTCACATCAAAGGCTCCAATGTGAGATCCGTTTAAATGAATGAGCGTTTCCTCTTTTGTTGGTTCTTTAGAAATCAAATTAATAAGACCGGAAATAGCACCTCCACCATACAAAGTGGATGCACTGCCTTTGATGTATTCTACTTGACGCAAATCCAGAGGTGGAATTTGCATAATGCTCAAAGAACCACTAAATCCTCCATACAGAGGAAAACCATCTTTGAGCATTTGCGTGTATCGTCCATCCAAACCTTGGATTCGCACATTTGCTGTGTTGCTTGTGGCTGATGTTTGTTGCACCTGAATTCCTGTACTGTGCGTAATAAGATGAGCTATTTTACTTGGATCCATTGTACTTGCCTCATCAATTTCTTCGGTAAGGACCTCCACCCTTGTGGGAATATTTGAAATACTCTTGCTGTTTCTGGTGCCTTCAACAATAATTTCTTGGAGTTCTTGGCTATTTTTTATAAGAAAAATTTCAGGTATTGATTGCAAAGGGAAATCATAGGTTTGTTCCATATCCTCATAGCCAAAACTTCGAAATAATATAGTTTGGGAACCACTAGGGATATTTTTTATTTCAACAAATCCATTTTCATTTGTTGTTCCTCCGACACTCGTTCCTTTGAGTTGTGCCGTTGCATGAATCAAAACGGATTTGGAATCACTATCTTTTAATATTGCTTTAAAAGTATGTTGTCCGTAAAAACTTTCGGAAAGAATGAGTAAAAAAGAGATTAGAATACCATAATTTATGTACCGCATGTCACGAAGTTAAATGAAATTTATTCTGATCCACCAACTTTTTGCAATGATTGAAGCCTATCCTTGATTTCATAAAGGCATTAGTTTAAAGTGAGTTAAACAAGGAAAAAACCACTATTTCATTAAGTATAAAGCGGATAATATTGATTGGACTAAGTTTTCATTCTTCGCTGCGCTATGAAAAAGACTATTGCTGTAATTTAAAATTAACAGATCAGCCAAATACATCAAAAAAACCTGAACTTTTTAATAAATACATTTTTAGGAATTTGAAAAATTCAACTTCTTAATGCTATTCATGCTTCTGCCAATAGAAGCGATACTCCTCTCCATTTTCGTAAATTAACAAATCGAAAGCATAGCTACCAGCCTTCTCCTTCCTTGATTTCGTTCCACATGGCTTCAAATTATTTGGCCTTTTTTTTCCTTGGATGATACCAAATGGTCTGTGCAGTGGAACATTGCCTTGCATAACCAATTCGTTCAAATCAGAAAGAAATATTGTATCTTCTTTACCTATCTTGCCCAAATTATAATGATGAAAAGATACGGAATCAAGATCGTATCCGGTTTTGTTGAAAACGGTCAAATTGATGTTTTGAGCATGTGTCAAAGATGGAATTGACCATATAAAAAAGATCAGACATAATAATTTTTTCATATCGATTTTGTTCCAGTTATCGCAAAGTACTTTTTTAATTCTGTTTGGTTTTCCGCTAGTTTTATTAAAAAGTCTGCTTTATTGGTTGCATCACCAAGTACCATATTCAACGATTTTTGTTCTTCTAATTCAATTTTAGATCGAAAAAGGGTCGTTATCGAATGATTTCTAGTTAATCCTCTTTTTACTGTTTCTATTCCTATCCCCGCGGAGGCTCCTATGATTGTTATATTCATTTTGCTATTTATTGATTTTGATTTTTGAGCCTTCAGTTAAATTGTTCAATCCGATATAAGACTTGAAATTCGTCAAATACGAAGTTAAACAAAAGATATTTAAGATAAACTTGATTTAACTGGATCACGAATATCCTTCTTTTTATAATGTAAGTTGGTAATAAACGAGTTAATAAGGAAAATCAGTTGCTTCGAAAAGATTATAGTTGTTAAGGGTAGATTCAATCTCCACTATCAAACGCGAAATGAAAAAATCACCATCCCAAATGTACATATTCAAAGAAAATACAGTTATTGGGCTAATCATAACAGGTTCTAATTGTATAACCATGATTCAAAATATCACTAGCTGATTCTAATCTCCCTACATTGTTCATTTCGGAAATGCTATATAATTTGAAAATGCGCTGACATTTATAGAAAACGAGGGCTTTTTGCGGTTCTACAAGTTGCTTGATGTAGTTCTTTAGATTAGGCAGCCAAATAAAATACCGTAACAATGTAATGGCGGATTACCTCCTTTGTCTATGCATTATAATTTGATGGCTATGTTTATTTATGATATAACACTGTGTATATTAAAATTATTAAGGGGAGCAACTATTCAGCAGATTGTTTCGTCAGATTTCACATGTTCTGTCCTAATCAGTTTAAACCTAAACTATCATGAAGAAATTTTTTCCTCTTTTCCTCGCAATCGTGTCCATGGCGCATGGATCAGCAAGGGCTTCCTCCATGAATTTTTCTGGGTTCATAACATCCAATCAAACATGGTCGGTTGATACGGTCAATATTACCGGTAATGTCCAAATTAATGACGGCGTAACACTGAATGTTTCTCAAGGCTGCAAGATACTTATGACAGGCTTCTACAAATGGACTATATATGGCGCTATTAAAGCACTCGGGACAAATAATGCGCCGATCTTTTTTACGTCCAACGACACCCTCAACTTCTGGGACCTTTCGTTCGGAAATGCTGGATGGAAAGGAATGTATTTCGAAGTTGCCAACACCAATGACTCAACCATTTTCGAACATTGTATTTTTAGTTTCGTAAAAAGAGGGGGTGATTCAAATAATCCGAACTCAGCATTCCACGTAACTAATATGAATAAAATTCGAATTAGCCATTGCCAATTCACCAACAATTTCAATTCATTGGGTTGTCCGGCAATTCTTTTATTGAATTCCTCTATTAAAATTTTGCATTCTACCTTTTCCAATAACAGCGGGGATATTGGGGGGTGTATTTCTTTAATGTTAGGATCAGCCCCGCTCATCCATGGAAATACCTTTGCTAATAATTTTGCTAAACGAAATGGAGGTGCCATTAGTTCGCAAAGTTCCTTCCCTATTATCACTAACAACGGGTTTTATAATAACAGCATTCAACTTTCCAATTGCGGTCCTGCCGATGGTGGTGGTGCTCTTCGTTGCACTAATGGAACCATTGCATACATCGCTAATAACGTCTTTTCAAACAATAGTGCTGGTTCCAAAGGCGGTGCCATGGAATGTTTATACGGCTCTCATTCCATAATAGAAAACAATACCATTGTCCACAATAACGGATATCTTGGAGGTGGAGGATTGTATTTATTCGAATCAAGTCCGATTATTAGAAACACCATTTTCTGGGGGAATACCCGATTCAATTCCAATTTTTCGAATCAAATCATGTTCTTCACCGATGACTCAGAGCCTATCATTGAACATTGTGTTTTTCAGGGTGGACCAGCAGATTTCATGTTTGCATCTGGCGTTACGTATTCCGGGTCAGTAGGGTCAGTTTACAACTTTGACCCTCTTTTCGTTAATACTTCCGGAGGTTCAGGAGTTGGATTTAACGGGCTTAGTGCTGATTGGCGACTACAACAAACCTCACCTTGCATTGATGCAGGCACAAATAATACGCAAGCGAGTATTCCAA
>Ga0068876_10000769_pt1 | contig 25748 bp, 16 predicted proteins | sample NOAtaG_6_FD_66442 | JGI IMG/M metagenome (GOLD analysis project Ga0068876, IMG submission 66442) | Freshwater lake microbial communities from Lake Erie, under a cyanobacterial bloom - NOAA_Erie_Diel5S_2200h metaG | ecosystem: Environmental > Aquatic > Freshwater > Lake | place: USA: Ohio, Lake...
GCGAGACCTACGGCGTCATGGTCTATCAGGAACAGGTCATGCAGATCGTGCACGGCCTGGGCGGCATCCCCCTCCGCGCCGCCTACTCCCTCATCAAGGCCATCAGCAAGAAGAAAGAAAAGGTCATCAACGCCGAACGCCCCCGCTTCGTCGAGGGCGCCGCCAAGCAGGGCCTCCCCAAGCCCAAGGCCGAAGAACTCTTCGAACTCATCTTGAAGTTCGCCGGCTACGGCTTCAACAAGAGCCACTCCACCGGCTACGCCATCGTCGCCTACCAGACCGCCTACCTCAAGACCTTCTTCCCCAACCAGTACATGGCCGCCTTCCTCACCTATGAGAGCGGCGCCAGCCAGGTCGCCGACTGGGTCCCCTACCTGGAAGACTGCAAGAACACCCGCTTCATCGACCCCGCCACCGGCCAGACCATCCGCACCGGCGTCGAGGTCAAGCCGCCGGATGTCAACCGCTCCCAGGCCGCCTTCGCCGTCGTCTTCGAGCCCGGCGAGTCCCGCTCGGCCCACACCGGCCACGTCCGCTTCGGCCTCTCCGGCATCAAGGGCGTCGGCGACAAAGCCATCGAGCACATCCTCAATCGCCGTGACGCTGCCCCCGCGCCCGCCCCCCCCCTGGCCCTCGCTGGCTCCGCCCCCGCAGTTGCCCCCGCCGGCCCCTACTCCTCGCTCTTTGGCTTCTGCGAACGCGTCCCCATCGGCGGCTCCGGCGGCAACGGCGGCTCGGTCAACAAGGCCACCCTGGAAGCCCTCATCAAGAGCGGCGCCATGGACTGCCTCCACGGCCGCGAAGGCCGCGCCGCCATGCTCGCCAGCCTCGAGTCCGCCATCGCCGCCGGCGTCCGCGTCCAGGCCGACAAGGCCTCCGGCCAGTCCTCCCTCTTCGGCTTCGGCGCTCCCGCTGACAACGCCCCCGCAGGAACAGGGGGCGAAGCCGCCGTCCTCACCAAAACCAAGCCCTGGACCGAGCAGGAAACCCTCGCCAGCGAGAAAGAGGCCCTCGGCTTCTACATCTCCCGCCACCCGCTCGATCAGCACGCCGACCTGGCCAAGCGTTTCGCCAACGCCACCACCCGCGCGCTCCGCGAGGGCCGCATCGCCCAGGACGCCCGCGTCGTCCTCCCCGCCCTCGTCCAGAGCATCCGCGCCATCGTCCTCAAGAACGGCCAGTCCGCCGGCAAGAAGATGGCCGTCCTGCAACTGGAAGACAAAGAAGGCGTCATCGAGGCCGTCGCCTTCGCCGAGGTCTTCGCCAAGCACGAGGCCGACATCGCCACCGACCGCATCCTCTTCGCCATCGGCAAGTGCGATCTCAAGCGGGGCACGCCCCAGGTCGTCCTCGATCGCGTCGTCCCCATCGAGCACGCCGAGGCCCAACTCGCCCGCCGCATGCGCCTGGTCTTCGACGAGAACCGCCTCAACGGTCACGCCGAAGCCACCATGGACCACGTCGCCGGCCTGCTCCGCCAGAACATCGCCCCGCCGCCCCCGCCCGCGCCCACCGGGGCCGACAAGTACCGCCGCCACAGCCAGCCCGAGGCCCCGCCCGGCCTGACCGTCGAGGTCGTCGTGCTCACCCCCGCCGCCGAGGTCTTCCTCGACGCCCAGCGACTCCGCGTCCTGCCCAGCCCCGAACTGCTCCAGAACCTCCACCGCGTCCTCGGCCCCGAGTGCGTCCAGATGGTCGCCGGCTAAGCCCCCCCGCCCGCCAACCGTGCCCGCCCGCCGCCCGCGACAACCCGCTTCGTCCCCACACCCGCCGCCGCCGCCCGCGCCCGGTGTCCTCCCCTTCTTCACCCAGCGGGGCTGGTCCCCCTTCCCCTTCCAGCAGGATCTCTGGTCCGCTTACGCCCGTGGCGCCAGCGGCCTCCTCCACGCCTCCACCGGCAGCGGCAAGACCCTCGCCGTCTGGTTCGCCGCGGTTGATGAAGCCCTGCGCCTCGCCGCCGCCGGGCAACCGAACCCGCCCGGCATCAAAGTCCTCTGGGTCACGCCCATGCGTGCCCTCGCCGGCGACACCCTCAAGGCCCTGCAGGAGTCCGCCGCCGCCCTCGGCCTCAACTGGACCATCCAGGCCCGCACCGGCGACACCTCCTCCGCCGTCAAGGCCCGCCAGCGCGACAAGCCCCCCGACGCGCTGATCACCACGCCCGAGTCCCTCAGCGTCCTGCTCAGTTACCCCGCCTTCACCGACCACCTCGCCGCCAAGCCCGACCAGCCGCACTCCGGCCTCCGCCTCATCGTCGCCGACGAGTGGCACGAACTGCTCGGCAGCAAGCGGGGCGTGCAGACCGAACTCTGCTTTGCCCACCTGCGGAGCCACTGTCCGGCCGTCCGCACCTGGGGCCTCTCGGCCACCCTCGGCAACGTCCAGCACGCCATGGACGTCCTGCTCGGTCCGCCTTCATCAACCAACCCCGCCCCGCGCCTCCTCCTCCGCGGCGCCGCCGACAAACTCTACCACTTCGACACCCTCCTGCCCGAGACCATGGACCGCTTCCCCTGGGCCGGCCATCTGGGCATCCGCCTCCTCCAGCCCGTCCTGCAAGCCATCGAGTCCGCCCGCAGCACGCTGCTGTTCACCAACACCCGCAGCCAAAGCGAGATCTGGTACCAATCCATCCTCCGCGCCCGCCCCGAGTGGCTGGAGCACCTGGCCATCCACCACGGCTCGCTGGACCGCGACCTGCGCACCAGAGTCGAAGACCGCATCAAGTCCGGCCTCACCCGCTGCGTCGTCTGCACCTCCAGCCTCGACCTTGGCGTGGACTACCCGCCGGTCGATCAGGTCATCCAGATCGGCAGCCCCAAGGGCGTCGGCCGCCTGCTCCAGCGTGCCGGCCGCAGCGGGCACCAGCCCGGCCAGACCAGCCGCGTCCTCTGCGTCCCCACCAACGCGCTGGAGATCATCGAGTTCGCCGCCGCCCGCGACGCCATGCTCACCCGCCACGTCGAGGCCCGCAGCGGCCTGACCCTCAGCCTCGATGTCCTCGTCCAGCACCTGGTCACCCTCGCCTCCGGCCCCGGCTTCGTCCCCGCGCACATGCTCGCCGAAGTCCGCACCACCCACGCCTTCGCCGACCTCACCGACCAGCAGTGGGCCTGGGCGCTGGACTTCGCCGCCCGGGGCGGCGCCGCCCTGAAGGCCTACGACCGCTTCGCCCGCCTGATCCCCGACGGCGACCGCCTCCGCATCGCCAGCAACCCCCTCGCCCGCCTGCACCGCCAGGGCATCGGCACCATCATGTCCGACACCGCCATCGCCATCCGCACCACCGGCGGCGCGCACCTGGGCAGCATCGAAGAGGGCTTCATCGCCCGGCTCAAACTCGGCGACGTCTTCGTCTTCGCCGGCCGCCGCCTGCGATTGATCCGCGTCAGCGGCATGACCGCCTACGTCCGCCAGGAAACCAAGCGTGTCAGCGGCAGCGTCCCCAGTTGGCAGGGCGCCCGCATGCCCCTCTCGCACGAGCTCGCCGAGGCCGTCAAGGCCCGCCTCGCCCGCGCCGCCGCCGGCGAGTTTCACGGTCCGGAGATCCAGCGCGTCCGCCCCATCCTGGATCTCCAGTCCCGCCACAGCGCCCTGCCCGTCCCCGGCACGCTGCTCATCGAACGCTGCGCCACCCGCGACGGCCATCACGCCTTCATTTATCCGCTCGCCGGCCGCCTGGTGCACGAGGGCCTGGCCGCCCTGGTCGCCTACCGCATCGCCCGCACCGGCCCGCGGTCGTTTGAATTCTCCGCCAACGACTACGGCTTTGAACTGCTCTCCTCCGCCCCGCTGGACCTCACCGAGGCCGACTGGCGCGCCGTCCTCTCCCCCGATGACCTCGCCCCCGACCTGCTGGCCTGCATGAACGCCGCCCAGCTCGCCCGCCGCCAGTTCCGCGAGATCGCCCGCATCGCCGGCCTGATCATCCCCGGCTTTCCCGGCGCGCCCAAGTCCAACCGGCAGTTGCAGGCCTCCAGCGAACTGATCTTCGACGTCTTCACCGAGTTCGACCCCGACAACCTCCTGCTCAGCCAGGCCCAGCGCGAGGTCCTCGACCGCCAGCTCGAGTTCTCGCGCCTGGCCGCCACGCTGCAGCGCCTCGCCGCCGACACCCTGCGCATCGTCCCGCTCGCGCGGCTCTCCCCCTTCGCCTTCCCGCTCTGGGCCGACCGCCTCCGCGAACAGCTCAGCACCGAGCAGTGGGAGAACCGCCTCCGCCGCATGATCCAGCAGCTCGAGGCCGCCGAGTCCGCCGGCGCAACCGCCGCCGGCCTGCCCGATGAGCAGCCCGACCCGCAGCCCCCGAACGAGCCCATCGATTCGCCCACCGGGGCCGACACCCCGGAGATCCGCACGCCGCAGCGCCGCCGCGCCCCGCGCTGGCGCCGCCCCCGGCTCTAGCCCGCCGTGCCCCCGCCTTCTTACAGCTTCAGCCGGTCTTCCAAACCCTTGATCATCTGCCCGAAGCTCTCGTCGGTCTCGCACCGGTTGGAGACCGTCCGCACCGCGTGCATCACCGTGGTGTGGTCGCGCCCGCCAAAGTGCCCGCCGATCTCCTCCAGCGAGTAGTGCGTGTGCCGCCGGGCCAGATACATGCAGATCTGCCGGGGCTGCGCCACCGAGCGGTGCCGCCTTTTGCCCTGCAGGTCCGTCGTCTTGACCCCGAAGTACTCGGTGATCACGTTGATGATCGTCTGCATCTGGATCTTCGGCTCCACCCGCGCGTCGGGCTCGCCGATGGCCTGCCGCGCCATCGCCAGATCGATCGGCCGCCGCTCCACGATGCTGGTCATCTGCAGCTTGGTGATCGCCCCTTCAAGCTCGCGGATGTTGCTGTCGATCTGCCCGGCCACCAGCGTCGCCACCTCCGTCGGCAGCTCCACCCCGCGGATCCGCGCCTTGCACTTGAGGATCTCCACCCGCGTCTCAAAGCTCGGCGGGTCCATCTTGGCCACCAGCCCGGACTGAAACCGCGACACCAGCCGGTCCTCCAGCTGCGGAATCTCGTCCGGCGCCGCATCCGAGGACAGGATGATCTGCTTGCGGGCGTGGTACAGCGCGTTGAAGGTGTGGAAGAACTCCTCCTGCGTCCGCTCCCGCTTGGCCAGATAGTGAATGTCGTCGACCACCAGCACGTCCACATGCCGGAACTTGTGCCGGAAGCGGGTCATGTGCCCCGCCTGCACCGCGTCGAAGAACTCCGTCATGAAGCCCTCGCACGAGGTGTAGTAGATCACCGCGTCCGGCTTCACCGAGCGGATCTGCAGGCAGATCGCCTGCAGCAGGTGCGTCTTGCCCAGACCCACACCGCCATGAATGAACAGCGGGTTGTACGCCGCCCCCGGCAGGCTCGCCACCGCCATCGCCGCCGCGTGCGCCAGCCGGTTCTCCGGCCCGACCACGAAGTTCTCAAACACGCAGTCGGGGTTGAGGATCAGCCCGTCCTCGTACATGTCCCCCGTCCACGGCTCGGCCGACTGCGCCACCGCAACCCCGGCGATCTCCGTCGCCAGCGTCTCGGGCGTCAGTGCCGCCGCGTTCCCCGCGCCCCCCGCGCCTCCGGCTCCGCCACCGATCCCCCCGGTCCCGCCGTGCAGCCCGGCCGCCTCGCCGCCGGTCGGCAACGCCCGCGTCACCAGGTTGGCCGCCGCCGTCGCCGAGGGGGCCGCCGGCGCCGCCATCGGCGCGTGGCCGTCGGCCGAAATGAACTTGGCCGCGATCAGCCGGCCGGTCACCGCCATCGCCGCTTCGGTGAACTGCGTGTTGCACTCCCGCGACAGATACCGCTGGTGCGCCGCCGTCTGCGCCCGCAGCACCAGCGTCCCGCTCTCCACACCCACCACCTCAATGTCGTCAAACCACGCGCGGCACAGCGCCGGGAACATCTCCCGCAGCTTCTGCAGGATCGCCTTCCACAACTGCTCGTCGCTCTGGTTCTCCGCCGCCGCCCTGGGCTTCATCGCCGCCGCCGGTCGTCCGCCACCCGTCGCGTTCACCACGACCGGCTGCGACCCGATCGGGCTCAGGCTCTGCAAGCCCATGGAGTTCAGCGGAGTAGCGCGACCGGGGGTGGGCGAAGTCATCCTTCCTGATTCCTTCGGTGCTGTCCGCAGCCGCGGGCCACGCCCGGACTGCAGATGGGTTGTTCATGGAGCGAACCGGAGCTGTCCACCATGCACCCCACCGTGCCCGAAAGCAGACGTCCGCAAGCGATACCGGACGCGGTGTGGATGAATCGTGGGGGCGACGGTACCGAAGGGGGACGACCGGGTCAACGCCGCCGCGGACACAGAACGCAAAACACGCTCTTCACACGGGAAAGACAGGCTCTGTTCTCGGTCTGAATAAGTGGTGGATCTTGCGTGGAGCAATCGTGGACGAACACACCGCCGACAAGCACCGCATCGGTCAGATGGGTCCACTTTCCACTACCCGTCGTGGGTGCCGTTGTCGCAGCCCCCAAGAAATTGCGCCCGAGAATCCCGCCCGGTTCCGATCGGTCGCCCGGTGCCAGACTTCCCCGTCCGCTCCCCACTCATCCCGGAACCCGGCCCAGTGGTTGCCCTAACAATTCGCCGGCCAGCAGCCGCCTGACCACCGGCACAGCCTCTCCACCCGTCGCTGACGAATTGGGGATGATCGGTGGAGTCCGCTTGACCCCGTTCGCCCCCGGTCACGCATCGCATCGGAGCACCGCCATGGTCATCTCGCATGCCCTCAACCTCGCCCGCTTCTGCGCCCGCCCGCTGGCCGCCGCCGCCCTGAGCCTCACCCTCGTCGGCCTCCTCGCCCCCTTCACCGCTGGCGCGGATGCCCCGCCCACCCCCGCCGATCGCTCCCAGCGCAGTCCGCTCTCCGGTCCGCCTCAGCCCGCGCTGACCAACCCCGACGCCCCGCCCACCATCATCCGCCTCGGCGAAACAGGCCTGATCGAACGCACGCCCCAGCCGCCCGAGTCCGCCGCCGCCGCGAAACTCGCACTCAGCGAGGAGGTCCGCGAGAAGATCTCGGCCATCTTCGCGCGACGCGCCGCCATCCTCGACGCCTTCGTTGCCGACAACCTGGACCTGCTGACCAAATTCGCCACCGCCGCCGCCACCAACGACAAAGCCGACCAACTCCGCCTGCTCTCTGAAGCCGCCGGCAAACTCCGCCCCATCCTGCTCGATCGCCCGCTCTCGGTGCAGATCACCCAGGCTCTGCCCGAGAGCCAGACCAACACCTTCGGCGTGATGCTCGAGGACTACTGGGACGCGGTCGTCAAGGAAGTGCAGGCCGCCGAGAAGGCCGCCAAGGCCAAGCCCCGGGGCCGCTTTGCCATCACCGCCGAGGAACGCATCAAGGGCCTGGGCCGCGAGATCGAGGCCGCCTTCCAGCGGCAGATCTACTCCGGCGATCTGCTCTACCGCGTGGTGACGCGCGACGTGACGCTCACCGGCGAGCAGGCCGCCTCCATCCGCGAGCTCACCCGCGAGTACGCCCAACGCACCAAGGGCAACGCCAGCAATCAGGACAACCTGCAGTTGTTCCTGCGGATCGCCGCCCTGGTGGATGTGGATACGCAGGTGAAGATGATCCGCAACGTGCAGGCCGTGTTCGGCGGGGGCCCGGCCAAGCCGGCCCAGGCGGCCCAGCCGGCCAAGGCCGGGCCGGCCGGCACTCCGCCCGAGGCCGGTCAGCCCGCGGAGCCCGCCGAGGTGGCCGAACCCGCCAAGCGCTGAGCACCGCACGCAGATCATCCGGCCCGCCACGCAGCCCGGTCAGATCGCTCCGCCCGTGTCCGTCTCCACCAAAAGCATCTGCTGCGCTGCCTCCGGGCCAGGAGCCGTCCGCAGGATCCGGTCCAGCCCCGTCAGCAGCATCACCGACCAGATGTGCTCCGACAGCCCGCACAGCACCAGCCCGGTGCGCCGCTCCGTCGCCCGCTTGCGGATCCGCAGCACCTCCGCCAGATGCGAGGAGGCCATGTACGACACATCAGAAAAATCCAGCACCAACGGCCGCGCCGTCTCCGGGTTGCTCAGCCGCTCCAGCGCCGCCACCAGATCCGGCGTCAGCGCTGCGCCGTCCCCCAGGCGGTGAACAACAACCTTCGCATTCCAGTCCGTTGGCACACTCGCTCCTCGGTCCGGCCGGTCGCCGCTCATGGCGCCACCTTCACGTCATACGTCACGGCGGCGTTCGTCGGGTTCTCCACCCCCGCCACCAGCGCCTTGAGCGCCTCGATGTCCGCCGCCTTGGGCATCTCCCCGGCGACCTTCACGCCCCCGCCCTGCACCGCCTCCACCCGCAGCCGCTCATAGCGACGCTCCTTCACCGCCAGTTCCCCGATCGCCCGGTCCACCGCTATGCGGTACCTCTCAACCGGGTCGGTCACCTCCAGCACCACCGGCCCCCCGCTCCCGGCAAACTGCCACACCACAAACCCCACGCTCGCCAGAATGATCACCGTCAGGCCGATCGCCAGCGGCACATTCACCGGCTTTTTCTGTTGTTTGCCCTTGGCCATACCAGTTCCAACCTCCTGTCCCCCCACGCCCTGCACGCCCCAACGCCCTCCGATCCCACCCCACTCCCCCCTGCTCCGGGCCCCTCACCGTCGCGCCCCCACCACCCCCGCGGCTCTCCGACCAACCATCCGGAGGGCATTGATAGACCGCGCCCATTCCCCCGCCCACTTGCAAGCTTGATCATATTTCAACCCCCTCAAAAACCAAACAAGACCTTGACAATGAACCAAACATCGTTCATACTCAAGTCGTCCGCCTGGCCGGGCGGGTGCTCGTCCACCACCCACCACGCTTCCCATGGTCCACTTCAGGAGCCCCCAATGACGCATCGCCTCATCGTCCGCACCGGTCTTCTCGCCACCCTGCTCGGGGCCGGCTTGCTGGCCGCGCTTCCCGCCGCCGGTGTGCAGGACGGCAAGCCCGCCGCCCCGGCCAAATCTGAGTCGCCCAAGGCCGAACCAGCCGACCCCGCCGCCGACCCCATGCACGAAGCGTGGATGAAGGCGGCCACCCCCGGTGAGGAACACAAACTGCTCGCCCGCTTCGTGGGCACGTGGGACGCGAAGATGTCCATGTGGATGATGCCCGGCGCCGAGCCCGCCAAGGTGGTCGGCACCAGCGTCAACACCATGGTCATGGGCGGCCGCTGGCTGAAGATGGAGTGGAAGGCCTCCTCGCCCGAGATGGGCGAGTGGGAGGGCCTGGGCTACTCCGGCTACGACAACGTCACCAAGAAGTGGACCAGCACGTGGATGGACTCGATGTCCACCAGCGTCATGCTCTCCACCGGCGAGTACGACGCGGCCAAGAAGACCTGGACACACGTCGGCGAGTTCAAGGAGCCCACCGGCGCCACCATCAAGCTTCGCCAGGTGCTCATCTGGGTGAACGACAACGAGCACACCTTCGACATGTACATGTCCATGCCCGGACCGGATGGCAAGCCGATGGAGTTCAAGAGCGCCTCGATCGCCTACACCCGCAAGAAGTGATGGGGCCGGCACCCGGCCGCCCGCATCGCAATACACACGGCGCAGCGCCCACCCCCACCGGGGTCGACGCTCCGCCGTTTTCATTTGCACCCCGTTCGCACGAGCGGGCGTTCGCGCCCGGTGCGGAACCATCCTCATCCTCGCTTGGCTCCAGAACGCCGACCCGGCCCGGTGCGTAAAAGCAGTTGGACCGCAGATGCTCGCCGGTGAACTCCGGAACTCACGAGTGTGCCGGGACGGCGAGCCGGGTTCCGTGAAAGGAGCACCCCATGGCAGCCGAGATGATGCGAAGCGACCCCCTGACCATGCTGCCCAGTCTGGGCCGCCTGTTTTCCGGCGGCTTCCCCGACCCGATGATGGCGGCCTTCATGCCGCTGCTCGAGGAGGGCAACCTCCCCGTGGACATCGCCGAGGATGACAAGAACTTTGTGGTGCGGGCCTCGCTGCCGGGCTTCAAGAAAGAAGAGGTTCAGGCCGAGGTCAAGGACGGCGTGGTCGCCATCACCGCCCGCCGTGCCGAGGAGCGCGAGAAGAGCGGCGAGCGGTTCTACCGGCGTGAACGCCGCGTCGGATCGGTCAGCCGCCGCGTCGCCCTGCCCGCGGAGGTCAACGAGGAGGCGGTGACCGCCAGACTGACCGACGGCGTGCTGACCCTCACCCTGCCCAAGGCCGCCAAGGCCGCCGCCCGCAAGGTGAGCATCAATTGATCCGAACCGACGCCCGAGTCGCCCGCGTCGGGCCTCGGGCCTGAGTACAGCGAGCGTCCTTTCCGCCCCCGCTTGGCGCACCACTTCGCCGCGGGGGCGTTGTTCAACACGTTCGGCCCCGCATCACCCCCCCACTCACCCCGGGCTCACCCCGCGCTCACCCGCCCGAGAGCGCCGCCCGCACCTTCGCCCGCGTGATCTCCGGGTTGCCCAACTGCCCGCACGCCGCCATCGTCTCCCGCCCCTTGGTCCGCCGACGCTTGTTGGGCACGTTCCGCTCGTTCAGCCGCATCATGAACCGGCCGATCGCCTCTTCGCCCGGCGCCGGCCAGGGGGAACCGTCACGCGGGTTGTACGGGATCACGTTCACCAAACCCTGCAGCCGGGGCCGGTCCGCCCACGCTGTTCCGAACTCCGCCGGCCCGGCGTACTCACGCCCCAGCACGTACGCCGCCAACTGCTCGGCGTGCTCGTCCGCGTCATTCACGCCGGGGATCAGCACGTACTCCAGGCACAGGTGGGCGCTGCTGTACAGCGGCCAGTTCTCCATCGCCGTTCGCAGCTTCGCCAGCGGCACCGCCCGGTTGATCGGCATGATCCGCCCCCGGATCTCGTCGTTCGGCGCGTTCAACGACACCGCCAGGCTCAGCCGGTGCCACCCCGGCTGACGAACGCTCTCGGCCAGCCGCTCGATGCCGTCCACGCGGCCCACCGTTGACACGGTGATCTTGCTCATCGCAATCGACGGCCCCCGCCGGTCGGTCAGCACCGCGATCGCCTGGATCACGTTCTCCACGTTGTCCATCGGCTCACCCATGCCCATGAACACGATGTTGGTGATGTCCAGTCCCGGCCGCTTGAGCCGCTCACTCGCGACGATGTGCTTGGCCGCGAACCACTGCCCCACGATCTCCTCCGGCCGCAGGGAGCGGATCAGCCCCATCTGCGCCGTCTGGCAGAACCCGCACCCCATGGCGCACCCCACCTGGCTGCTCACGCACAGCGTGTAGCACAGGTGGTGCGTCCGGCCGATCATCGGAATCAGCACCGACTCGATTTCCAGTTCCGCACCCGCCGGCGACTGCCCGACCACCGGCAGGCTGGTGTCCAGGCTGCTCGCCCGCACCGGTCCGCTGCTGCCGCCGCCGCCCACACCCCCCAGCCGCTCCACGCTCACCAACTGGGTGAACTTGATCACGTCCCCCTCGATGGAGTCCGACACGTGCACCCGCCCGATCGGCGCGATCCGCTCGGCCATCCCCTCCTGCTCAAGCCGCCCCTCGCGGAACAGCTTCGCGTATCGCGCCAACTGCCCCATCCGCCCGCCCTTGGCCCACACCCCGCCCCGCGCAGCGCACCACTGGGCGTACTGCTCGCCCGTCAAACCCAGCGCTGAAACTTCATCTGCCGGACCCATGGACGTCCATCGTATCGGCGGCGTCCGACGCCTGCGGCCCCGGCCTCACGCCGTGATGTTCAGCCGACCGCCCGCCCCCCCGTTCGGCTGGTTCTCGGGCACATAGCCCCGGACCGCCACCGAACCCCCGGCGACCCCGCCTCTCGCCGACCCGCCGCCCGTCGCCGTCTGCTCCCCCGAGCGGCTGGCGCTCTGGCCGCCCCCGCCCTGCCGCTCCGCGTTCCGCCTCGCCGCCAGCTCCGCCCGCGCCTGCACCGCCATCTGCTGCGCCGCCGCCGCCACCGCCCGGTCCTGCCCCGAAGGCTCCGCCGGCGCCATCGCCGCCCGCACGATCTGCGCCGCCTTGGTGATGGTCTCCTCCGGCGTGCCGCCCGGCGAGGTGTCGATCTGTACGCTGCCGCCGATCGCGTACTGCCGGCCGTCCGGGCCGGTCTGGTACTGGTACTTGGCGCCGCCCTTGGCCAGCGCGCCCGCCGCCGCCAGGTGGGCGTTCTCGTGCGCCACCACCTCGTCGTGCCGCTTGCGCAGTTCGCGCAGCACCTTCTGCTCGTCCTCACTCAGCGGACGGCCGCTCGGCCCGCGCACATCGCCGCCGGCCGACGCGCGTGCACGGTCCGCATCCATCGCCGCCCGCGTCTGGGGCGACGGCTCAAAGCGGTCGCCGTCCGCCGACACGATCACCCCCGGCTCCACCTCCCTGCTGCGATCACGTCCGGCGCGGCCCCGGCCAACTGCCGCCGCACCATCCGCCCCGACCGCCGGCCTCGGCCCGACAGACCCCACGCCCGCCGCCTCGCCCGCCGCTTCCACGGCGCCATCGGCCCGCAACGGCGCCCGGCCCGAAGCCACCGCGCGGCCCCAGCCATACTGGCCCAGCGCTCCACCAATCACCGCGTTGATGCCGGATAGGCCCACACACGCTCCGCAGACGGCCGCGAAGGCGTCCATGCCACTTCAGCCCGGGCATCCCATGCCCAGACCACGACACCCCACCATCGGCCCGCCCGACCCGCGTCTTGAGCACAACTCCACACCCAACGTCCCAGAATCCTGCCCTTGCGCCGCGTCTCTCCGGCCCCCCCCGCCCCCCGCTCCCGCCGCCACCCCCGCCCCGACGACGCAGGCGTTCACGCCTGAACATCGCCATCAGGCCGCCGAATCACCACCACCGTGCGGTCATCATCCGCCGGACGGGCTCCGCAGTGCGCTTCCACCGCTCCGAGCAGCGCATCGCGCAGCCCGCCGGCGGAGGCCGCGTCAGGCAACGCCGCCGCGACGCCCTCCCGGTCGAACATGCTCCCCGAGGCGTCACGGGCCTCCGACAGGCCGTCGGTGTACAGCACCAGCGCATCACCCGGTTCCAGCCGCACATCCGCATCGCTCGTCGCCGGCCCCGTCGCAGCGTCCGTCGCCCCGCCCGCCCAGCGCATAATGCCCAGCGGCAACGCGCCTTCACACACCACCTCAACCGCCGGGCCGCTGCGGGGCTTGTACAGCACCGCCGGATGACCGCAATTGAGCATCCACGCCTCGCCCGTTCTCGGGTCGATCTCCACAAACGCCGCAGTCACGAACGCGCCGTCCGCAAGCAGCTCGCACATTGCCTCGTTCACATCCGCAGCAAAGGTGCGTGTCGGTCGCTCCCACCGCACCGCCGCCAGCACCACCGCCTTGAGCATCCCCATCACTGCCGCCGCCTGCAGCCCATGCCCGGAGACATCGGCGATCACCACACCCACATGGCCGTCGCCAAAGCGGGCAAACTCGAACAAGTCCCCGCCCACCACAGAGCACGGGCGATGACCCGTCGCCACTTCAAGGCCGCCAAGTTCAGTCACCCCGTGCGGCAGCAACTGGCGATACAGCTGCACCGTCGCCGCCAACTGGCCCTCGGCCACGTCGTCCCCGTCGTCCCCGCGCTTGCGACCCTCTTGCCTTGCCACGTTCCATCACCTCGCCGCCGCAGCATCCGTCAGACGCGCACACCGCGGCGATTATTGGCCCGCGCTGCAGGCCGAGTTCCGCTACGCTCTGCATCGGCCTTCAAGTCACGGCCTGAGCCATGCCCCAGCCTCCATCCATCACACTCAGCGAGTCCTTCCAATCCCGCCTGCAGCGCGCCGAGCGCACGCGGCTGATGCTCGTGCTGGCCGCCGTCGGCGTGCTGCTGGCCACATGGGTCGCCCGACAGGCTCTGGGCGGCGTCGTTGCGTCCAATGCCGTGGTCTACCACTGGGTCATCGGCATCCTGCTCGGTTCGATGGCCGTGCAGGCCGTGCTGCTGGCCCACACCCAGCACCTCATGCGGCAGGGTCGGCACCTGCCCACCTGGCACCACGTCGTCGGCGCCGTCGTGGATCTGGCGACCCCCTTCGGCGTGCTGCTGGTCCTGCACATCCACTCGCCCAGGGGTCCTGCCGCCGAGCTGGCAGCCCCGGCCCTGCTGCTGGTGCCGATGGTGATCCTGCTCTCGGTGCTCCGGCTCAAACCGATGGTCTGCATGCTGATCGGGTTGGCTGCGGGGCTGGCCCATCTGGGGCTGGCCGCATCGACCTTCCTGCAGGATGCCGCCGACCGCGCCGCCCTGCCCCTGATGGCCAGCTACTCGGTGTTGCTGGCCGCCATCGGCGCCGCCGCCGCATTCCTGGCCGGCTATCTCCGCGGGTGCATCCGCGACGCCGTGCGCGAAGCAGAGGCCGCCGAACGCAGCACCCGCGCCCTGGCGGTGGTCAGCAAGGAACTGCAGATCGCCCGCGACATCCAGCAGAGTCTGCTGCCCACCGCCCAGCCCGATCTGCCCGGGCTGCAGTTCGCCGGCATGTCTCGCCCGGCCGCCGAAGCCGGTGGCGACTACTACGACTGGCAACCGCTTCCCGACGGCCGCCTGGCCGTCGCCATCGCCGATGTCACCGGGCACGGCATCGGCCCCGCGCTGGTCATGGCCGTCTGCCGGGCTTACGCCCGAGCCACCGCGCCCAACGCGCCCAGCCCGCCCGAGTTCCTCGCCCGGCTGAACGAACTGATCCTCGGCGATCTGTCCGGAGCCCGCTTCATCACCATGGCCGTCGCCGTCGTGGGGCCCGACGGTGATGTGGACCTGATCTCCGCCGGCCACGGGCCGACGTTCCTCTACCGCGCCCGCGACGGCTCGCTGGAGGAGTTCGGCGGCACCGGCCTGCCGCTGGGCGTCGCCGAGGGCGAGGACTACAACCCCGTGAGCCACCTGCGGCTGGAATCCGGCGATGCGCTGATCCTGCTCACCGACGGCTTTATGGAGCACCCGGGCCCGAACGGGTCGCTGTTCGGCATCCAACGCCTGGCCGCCGTCATCCGCGAGCACGCCACCGCGCCGGCGACGAAGATCATCGCCGCTCTGGACGCCGCCGTCGCCGCGTTCGCCGGCGGCACCACCCAGTCCGACGACATGACCGCGGTGGTCATCAAGCGGGCCTGAACCCGACCGCTCTGAACACAAACGCCCCCGAACCTTGAAGGCTCGGGGGCGTTGTTGTTTCTCTCCGCATCGCCGGCCAGCAAGGCCGGTCCAACTCACACGTGTGATCAGGCCGGCTGCGGGGCCGGGCCGCCCTCGGGCGGGGCCGTCGGGGCCACGCCGCCGCTGGTCGGGTCGCTCTTGCGCGACCACACCAGCGGGGCCGCAATCGCCACCGAGGAGTACGTGCCGACCAGCACGCCCACCAGGAAGCAGAAGGCGAAGGCCCGGATGGCCTCGCCGCCGTAGATGTACAGCACGGTGGTCGCGATGATCGTCGACCCGCCGGTGATGATCGTGCGGCTGATGGTCTCGTTGACCGACCGGTTGATCACCGCCGCCGAGGCGTAGGTGAGCTTGCCGCGGTTCTCGCGGATGCGGTCCATGATGACGATCGAGTCGTTGAGCGAGTAGCCGAGGATGGTCAGCACGGCCGCGACGACGTTCAGGTCGATCTTGAAGTCCATCAGGCCGATGGCGGCTGCCGGGCCGGGGAAGTACTTCACGATCACGCCGGCCAGGGCGATCATGCCCACGGCGACGATGCAGTCGTGCAGGGTGGAGAGCATGGCCGCCATCGAGTAGCGGAAGGCGGCGAACCGCACCCAGACATAGATGATGATCAGCAGGCCGGAGAGGATGACCGCGACGATGGCCTGGGCGGCGAAGGCCCGCGCGATCGACGCGCTGAAGCTCTCAACGCCGGCCAGGGTGCTGGCCCGCGCCAGCGCCTCGGTGGTCAGCTTCCACTCCGGCAGCTTCAGTTCCGCCGTCCAGCGGGTCTGGTCGGTCAGGAAGCTCACGCCCGGGTCGCTCACCAGCAGCACCGCCGAACGCACGGCCCGCTCGTCGCCGTCGATCACCACGAAGCGGTGCGGCCGGCCGAGCTGCTCGCGGAACTGCGGGTCGTCGCGCATCTGCCGCAGGCGGGTTTCCAGGCTGGCCAGCGTCGGGGCCTGGTCGCCGCCCTTGATGTTGTTCAGGACGATGGCGGCGCCGCCGAGGAAGTCGGTCACGTCGGTGGTGACCTCCGGACGGTCGATCACCTCGCCCAGGTTGGCGACCGTGATCGGCCGCACCGGGATCTGCCGCAGGTCGGCGCCCGTCGTCGAGCCGTCGAAGGTCAGCGCCTCCTGCACGTCCAGATCGGACTTGAACGCCGTCGAGATGGCGTCGGAGAGCATGGCCGTGTCGGTCAGCGTGGTCTTGATGACAAAGCGCGAGGAGACGTTGCCCGGCTCGGGGTTGACGATGATCACCGACATCGGCGTGCGGAGCAGCGCCTTGGCCGGGTCCTTGGCCAGCTCGGCCGTGGTCTTCTCCAGTTGCTCCTGCACCTGAGCGCGGGACTTGGTGATCGGCCGACCGGTCGCCTCGTCGGTGCGGAACTGCACCGTCACGCGGGTGCCGCCCCGGAACTCGTTGTCCAGCAGTTCCTCGCCCCGGTAGATGACCGCGCCGATGCCGATCAGCGACACCGCCGAGGAGAAGACGATGAACACCGTCCTGAACTGCAGCCAGTTGATGTTGGGCAGCAGGAAGCGGTTGAGCGCCGGGAAGGCCAGCGGCAGCATGCTCACCTTGGTCCAGCGGACCTTCTCCACCAGGAAGGTGTAGATGACCCGGGTGACGAACAACTGGCAGAACAGCGTGGTCACCACGCCGATGGACATGGTGATGGCGAACCCGCGGATCTCGGGCGTGCCGGTGAAGGCCAGCACCACACAGACGATCAGGTTGGTCACGTTGCCGTCGACGATGGCCGACAGCGCCTTGGCGTACGCCAGCCGCACCGCCGTCCGCAGGTCAGCCCCCCGCAGAATCTCTTCGCGCAGCCGCTCGTAGATCAGCACGTTGGCGTCCACCGCCATGCCGAAGGTGAGGATCACGCCCGCGATGCCCGGAAGGCTGAAGGCTGCTTTGTTCAAGGCCATCAGGGCCAGGATCAGCAGCGCGTTGATCATCAACGCAAGCACCGCGATCACCCCGCCGCTGAAGTAGTACACAATAATGAAGCCCGACACCAGCACGAAGCTGACCACGCCCGCCGTCAGGCCCCGGTGCAGGTTGTCGGCGCCCAGTTCCGGGCCGATGGTGTTCTCGCTGATCGGGTCCGGGCTCAGCCGGGCCGCCAGCGAGCCGGCCGCGAGGGTCCGGACCACATAGGAGATCTCTTCATTGGAGAACGTGCCGGTGATCTGGCCGCTGCGGCCGATGCGGCTCTGGATGGTTGCGACCGTGTACACCTGGTCGTCCAGCAGCACCGTCAGCGGACGGCCCTTGTTGCGGCTGGTCAGCGTGCCCATGCGGTCGGCGCCCAGTTCGTCCATCGTGAAGGCGATGCACGGCCGGCCGAGTTCGTCGATCGACGCCCGGGCCGCCGCCACCTTCCAGCCGCCCTCGGCCTGCGTCAGCCGGGCCTCGGGGGTGTCGAACAGCAGGATGTAGATCTCGCCGTCGAAGGTGTCGGCCACCAGGTTGCGCTGCTGAGCGAAATACGCCGCCGGGTTCTCGTTGATCGCCCGGGCCTCGCCGGCGGTGTCGTACCAGCCGTCGAGCTTGTTGAGCTTGAACCACCGCGCCTCGACCGACCGCGACGCCTTCGGGCCGCCCCGACGCAGCTCCTCACGCAGCCGCGCCTCGTCGGCCACCTCGCCCACGCCGGCGGCGATGCGGAACTCCAGGATGCCCGCGCCCCGCAGCAGCCGCTTGAGATCCGCCGGGTCGTCCAGCGTCGACCGCTCCTTCTGGTACTGCTGGAACTTGGCCAGCACCGCGTCGAGCCGCTCGGACGCGCCCGGGTGGTTGGTCTTCAGCCGCTCCAGCGCCACCGACCTGGGGCTGGGCAGTTCCACCGCCGCCTCGCCCGGCTTGTCGCCCGGCACCCGACGCGACCGGTCCGAAAGCTCAAACGCCCGCCGAACCTCCGCCGCGTTGATCGCCGTCGCCAGCGTCTGCGTCCGCAGTTTGTCAAAGGCCGTGTCGGCCGCCGCCACCGTCTTGGCCCCGTCCAGAATCGCCGCCTGCGCGTCGTCGACGGCCTTCTGGGCCGCCGCCAGCGCCTCGGGCGTCGCCCCGCCGGTGCGGGCTGCCGTCAGGGTCGCCTCCGCGGCACTCAGCCGCTCGCGCAGGGCCGGCAACTGGGCGCGGTACGCCCGGTCGGCCTCGCGGGCCGCGTCAGATGCCGCCGCCGCCTGGTTGAGCAGGGCCAGCCGCTCGGTGTCCTGGCCGGCGACGCGGGCGATGTCGGCCGCCCGCTGCTCGGGGGCCGAACGCATCATGCGGTTGAACTGCTCGACCGTCAGCGCCCCTTCTGAGAGCGCTGCGATGGCGTCGTCAAACTCCTTGCGGAGCTGCTTCACCCGGTCGCTGGGCAGCGGCATGGTCACTTCCAGCCGGTTGCTGCCCTGCTGAACGATGCTGATCTCCAGCAGGCCGTCCGGGTCCAAGCGACGCTTGAGCAGGTCGATCACCTGCTGCATCGTGCCAGCCGGGTCGGTCGGCTTGAGCTCGACCTGATAGGTCAGGCTCACGCCGCCCGCCAGGTCCTTGCCGCGCCGCAGCTTCTCCGCCGGGGGCACGATCAGGTACACCGACAGCAGCAGGATGCCGAGGATCAGAACAGTGTTGCGAAACAAGTTGCGCATGGGGTCTTCGCCAGCGGAGCCGAACCTGCGGCGGCGACGGACAAACCCGTGACCGCCCGCAGGACATCAGAACACCCCCCCGCTTTCACGCCCCCCGTTCACGCCCTCCCTCACCCCCGCCCCGCCCGAACATTCCGATCAGGCGGTCACCTTCTGGCCGGCCGGCTTGGCCTCGGCCACACCGTTCGCGCCGCCGCCGCCCGGACGCAGCACCTGCTGGATCGCCGACTTGGCAAAGCGGATGCGGGTGTTGGAGTTCTCGTCGACGCGGAGGACGACCTCGTCATCGCGGATCTCGGCGATGGTGCCGATGATGCCGCCGAGCGTCTGCACCTTGTCGTTGGTCCGCAGCGAGGACATCAGTTCGGTCCGCTTCTTCTTCTCCCGGCGGCTGCTGATCACCGTCATGGTGATCATGAAGCCCAGCAGCAGGAGCATCATCAGCATGAAGCCGCCGCCGAACGGGTTGGGCGGGGGCTGGGTGCCGCCCACCGGGATCGGCGTGACGCCGGGAGCGCCGGTCGTTGCCGCCGGGGCCTTGGGCTGGCCCACCTGCTCGGACACCGCCGGAGCCGCCGGGGCTGCGGTCGCGGCCGGGGCCGCCTCCGCCTGACCGATGCTCCATACAGATGCGAACGCCGCCACTGCCGTCAGATCGACCGATGCCATGGGTGTTTCCCTGCGCTGCGTTGCCGCGGCGCAGCCTTCTGCTGCCGTCTTCATGAGGCCCGGACCGCCCTCCAGCCGGAACATACCACCGGCGAAATCCACAGCGTGCCTGCCAGCCTCACGAGTTGAGCCGCCACTTTAGGCCGTGGGCACTTTGCCACCCGCCCCGCGGCCCGGCTCCGCCCTCCCGAGAACCTCTTCGGTTTGGTATTTGATTGGGTTCGATGCGTTGCTGAGTTGGCCATCCTTTTCTATGTGCTGGACGGACCGCCGCCCGGGGGTGGGGCGAGCAGCTCTGGGAACCCCACAAACGCGGGGGCGGCGACCGGCCAGCGGGAGACGAAGCCGGGCCAGTCGTCGTTGACGATGGTGGCCCGCAGGTCGGTCATCAACCTCTGAAAGTGCCGCAGGTTGTGCAGCGTCACCAGGATGGGGCCGAGCATCTCTTCGACGTTGAACAGGTGGCGGAGGTACCCGCGCGAGAAGCCCCGGCCGGTTGCGGCGGCGCTGTCGGGTGCGGCGGCCCCCAGCCGCCCGGCGAGCACGCCGCCGTCGCCGGCGCAGGCGAGGCAGTCGCAGCCGGGGTCGATCGGCCCGCGGTCAAGGGCGAACTTGGCGTTGCGGAGGCGGATCTGGCCGGTGGGCGTGAAGGCGTTGGCGTTGCGGCCGTTGCGGGTGGGCAGGACGCAGTCGAACATGTCCACGCCGGCGAGCACGGCGGCGACGATGTCGCGCTCGTAGCCGACGCCCATGAGGTAGCGGGGCTTGTGCTCGGGCAGCAGGGGCGCTGTGAACTTGGCGACGGCGGCGATCTGTTCGCTGGTCTCGCCCACGGCCACCCCGCCGATGGCGTAGCCGGGCAGGTCGATGTTGCAGACCCGCTCGGCGCACCAGGCCCGCATGGCCGGGTCGGTGCCGCCCTGCACGATGCCAAACAGGGCCTGCTCGCTGGGCCGGGCGTGGGCATCCTTGCAGCGTTGCAGCCAGCGGAGTGTGCGTTCGGCGGATTCGGTCAGCCGCTGCGCATGCGAGAAGGCGGCGCCGGAGGCCTGCTTGGCCTTGGTGTCGCGACGCACCACCCGCGCCAGGCGCGGGTCCACAGTCGGGCCGTCGGCCGAGCCGGATGACGCGGCGGCGGTGCGAGCCTCGGTGGCGTCAGCGCTGGGCGGGCAGTCGTCGAAGGCCATGATGATGTCGGCGCCGAGCTGGTTCTGCACGGCGATGGCCCGCTCGGGCGAGAGGTGGACCATCGAGCCGTCGACCACGGACTTGAAGGTCACGCCGTCTTCGTTGATGGTGTTCAGATCGGCCATCGAGTAGGCCTGGTAGCCGCCGGAGTCGGTGAGCATGGGGCCCCGCCAGCCGGAGAAGACCTGCAGGCCACCGAGGGCGGCGACGGTCTGGCTGCCTGGCCGGAGCATGAGGTGGTAGGTGTTGCCCAGGCAGATCTGGGCGCCGGTGCCGGCGAGCAGGCCGGGGAGGATGCCCTTGACGGTGCCCCGCGTGCCGACGGGCATGAACGCGGGCGTGGCGAATGGGCCGTGCGGGGTCTGCACCACGCCGGTGCGGGCCGGGCAGCGGGCTGATCGTGCCGTGACTTGGAGCCGGACAGCCACGGCGTCAGCTTCCTTTGCGGCTGGCTGCCGCGAGGGCCGATTTTTCCGCGTCGCTGAGGCTGTGCAGCCCGGAGGCGCGGACCTTGGCCAGGATGCGGTCCACCTCGGCCTCTTCGGCGGGGGTGAGGCGGCGGGGGGCTGCGGGGGGCGTGACCGATGGGCCGCCGGCGCGGCCGGGGCGGCCCGGGCGACCGCCGCCCGTGGGCGCCCGCGAGTTGCCGACGATGTCGAAGAAGTCGCGGAGGAGGTGCACGTTGCGGATGAAGAAGTAGCCGGCGACTGCGCCGCCCATGTGGGCGGCCTCGCCGCCGGCGTTGGCCGAGCCGTAGAGCAGGTTGAACAGGGCGATGCCCACGAAGCAGTACACGGCGGTGCGCAGCTTCATGGGCAGGACGAAGAAGACCTGCACGATGGCCGTGGGCCGGATGAACGCGGCGGCCATGAGCACGCCGAAGATGCCGGCGGACGCGCCGACCAGCGGGGTGTAGACGTCGTTGAACAGCAGCCCGGGGATGCGCACCGGGAGCAGGTGCCCCATGAGGTTGAGCAACAGGTAGGCGACGGCGCCGAAGATGCCGCAGGTGAGGTAGAAGGCGGCGTAGCGGCGGCTGCCGAGGTACTCCTCGACCAGCCCGCCGACGAACCAGAGGCCGAGCATGTTCATCAGCAGGTGGAGCATGCTGCCGTGGAGGAACTGGAAGGTGACAAACCGCCAGACCTCCAGGCCGAAGAAGCCCTTGCCGGTGGAGAAGTGGCCCCAGGCCTCGTGCACGGGCATGTACTGCACCTGCTGCACGCCGATGATCTGCTGGCGATTGCCTTGGGCGGTGACGGCGAACCCGCGGACCACCTGGGGCACGCCGTTGGGGGCCACCTGCACGTCGACCAGTTGGCGACGGTCCAGATCGCCCTGGCGGAGGTCATCGGCGGTGACGGCGACCACCGAGAAGCGCTGCTGGGTTTCCACCGGCCGGAGGAACTGCGGCTGGCTGAGCACCAGGGCGCCGATGAGGAAGATGGCGACGTTGACGACGATCAGCCAGGTGTTGAAGGTCCAGTGGCGGGGGCCGCCGGCGAAGATGCCGCCCCCCCCTCCCCCCGGCCCCCCCGCCCCACCTGGTCCGTCGCCGCCGTCGTAGCCGGACCCTCCGCGCCCTGTGCCGGCTCTGACGTATTCGCGGTCGTACAAGCCCATCCTTGCTGGATCTCCTGTGACTGCCTTGGCCCCCTCCAACCCTCGCCCCTCCCTCACCCCCCCTCACCCCCCTCCCCCCTCATCTTCCGCTATCGGGCTCGGCCCTGGGGCCGGGCTTGCCCAGTTTATCCGCACGCGGGGCGTCGCCATCGGGCGTATTGGCCGGTCATCCTTTGGCCTTTCGCTTGCGCTCGGCGATCTCCTCCAGCCGGCGGCGTTCGGCCCGGCTCAGGCTGTCCATGCCGTCTTTGGCGATCTTGGCCAGCAGGCGGTCTTCCTCGGCGGCGTCGGCCTGGGCCTGCGCCTGGGCTTTGGCCCGGGCCTTTTCCGCGGCACGCTGGGCGGCGCTGAGCCCGTCGGCATCGTCATCGCCGGCCCGTTGGCGGGCGGAGGCCGCCCCGGTTGGCTCGTCGTCAAACTGGTTGCGGGCCGAGCGGGCCCAGGGCTCTTCGGGTTCGCCCATCTCACCACCGGAGGCCTGAAACTTCAGGCGCTGCTTTTCGGTGAAGCAGGTGAGCCCGCCGAAGATGGCGATGCCCATGAGGGTCATCTGCTCGGTGGCCAGAGCGAGCACGCCGAGGACCACGGCCATGCCCAGGCCGAGGGTGGTGCAGAAGGCCATGGAGGCGCGATAGCCCTGCTTGCGCCAGAGCAGGGCCTGGAGCAGACGCCCGCCGTCCATGGGGAACATGGGGACCAGGACGTTGAACAGCAGCACCATGAGGTTGGTGACGTGGAGCAGCCAGACGGCGGTTTTGGCGTAGAGCCCGAGCGTGGTGCCGCCGGCGGCGGCGGTCTGGAAGTCCACCAGGGTGGCACCCATCTTCAAGGGGTTGAACACCACGTGGGCCATGCCGCCCCCGCAGGCGAGGACGCCCAGGACAAGGATCGGGAACAGGGCGACGTTGACCAGCGGCCCGCCGGCGGTGGTGATCAGGTGGGCCTTCCAGGTGTTGGGCGGGTGGCAGGCGGCCAGACCGCCCAGGGGCCACATGAGGATCTCGTCGGCCTCGCCGCCGACGAAACGGCAGGCGAAGCAGTGGCCGAACTCGTGCAGGAGCACGATGAGCAGGAGGGCGGCGAGCATGATGGCGGCGATGACCAGCGAGCCGCCCCGCAGGGGGGCCATGGTCAGTTCGGCGATCATGTAGATGATCAGCAGGAGGCCGAGCTTGATGCGGATGCCGGCGACGGTGCCGGCGGGCAGGCCCCACATCAGCGGGTTGTCGCCCTGGCTGAACAGGCGGCCCAGGGCGCCGCGGAAGCCGCCCATGGACGACCCGTCGTCACGACCGGACGGACCTTGCCAGCGTTCGGGTTCATCGCCTCGACCAAAGACCAACGGACAGACTCCAACGGAGCGAATGGCTCGACCCGCCGACCGGATGCACGGGGTGTGTGCAGGACGGAGGGCGTGGTGCTCAGAGCGAGGTTATCGAGCCGTCAGGCAGCGTGCTTGTGCGGGGTTGGGGGCGGAATGGGATGGGGATGCGAGAGGGTGGGTTTGCCTCAGGGGGGTTCAAATGGTCAAAGTGACAAATGGTCAAATGAAGGCCGGGGTTGGGGGTGGGTGGTGGTGCGAGCGGGGGCGGGGTGGGAAGGCCGAGTTGGAAGGCAAGAAGGCGGTGGTGGGCGCGCGGAGGGGGCGCGGGGAGGGGGCGCGAATAGCACCGGCATGGGTGGGCAAGTGGAAGGTGTGCCGCGCGGAAAGAGGGGGAGCAGGGTTTACAGCTCGACCACTTCCATGTCGGCTTCCTGGGTCACGTCGGCGACGGGGAGGGAGACATCCGTCGCGAAGGGGCGCAGGGCGGGGCCGGTGGCGGCCATTTGCTGGCGGACGTCGGCGGCGTTGAAGAGGCCGGCGGCCTTGGCGCCGGTGGCCTCGGCGAGGATCTCCAGGGCGGTCTGGCCTTCGGGGGTGCAGCCGTCGCGGACGGGGATGGCCGCCTCGAAGGCCTGGAGCATGTTGCGGGCGTTCTGGAAGCAGCCGGCCTTTTCGGCCCAGGTGGCGCCGGGGATGACGATGTCGGCCCGGTCGCTCAGGGCGCTGGGGAGGGTGTCCAGCAGGGCGATGAACTTGCCCTCGACGGCCTTGACGAAGGCGTCGGTGGCCCAGGTGCTGGGGTAGTTGCCGGTGATCAGCGCGGCGCCGATCTCGCCGGAAGCGAGCTGGGTGGTGATCTGCTCGAAGGAGGCGACGTAGCCGTTGTGCGGGGTGGCGGCGGAGAGGGCTTCAAGCACGCGGCGGACGCCCCGGCTGTTGGGGCACTTCTCGGCGTACATCTTGAAGCCGTCGGGCTTGTTGGGCGGGAAGGTCTTGTCCTGACCCATGACCGGGACGGGGCCGACGGCCAGGAAGGCCTTGGCGTCGATCGCCAGGGCGGCCTTGGCGAGCACGAAGGCCTCCTCACAGGAGAGCATGGGGCTGACGATGACGGCGGTGCGCTTGCCGGCGGTGACGGCGGCACGCAGGCCGCTGACGGTGTCGGAAATGGCTCGGGCGAGGTCGGTCTGGACGGGGACGCCGAACTGCTTGCGCTGCGGGCCGCCGGTGGCGGGACCGAGGCGGTCCTCGCGGTGGATGAACTTCCAGCCGTAGCGGACCTCGTCGGTGATCCACCACTTGTTGACGGCCATGTTGGTGCGGGGCTTGATGCGGTAGACCTTGCCCTCGTTGTGGTGGATGGAGATGTTGTCGCCGGAGGCGGTGATGCCGTCAATCGACGGGGTTTCCTTGAGGAACCAGACGCGCTGGGCGAAGAGGAAGTCCTTGTCCAGCAGGGCACCCACGGGGCAGAGGTCGGCGACGTTGGCGGAGAGCTCGTTGTCCAGGGCCTGGCCGGGGAAGACGTCGATCTCTTCGCGGTTGCCCCGGCCGGAGACGAGCAGCTCGGCGGTGCCGGTGACCTCGCGGGTGAAGCGAACGCAGCGGGTGCACATGATGCAGCGGTCGGCGTAGAGATAAATGTGCGGGCCGAGGTCCTTCTTGGGCTGCTTGAGCTTGGTCTCTTCAAAGCGGCTTTGGCCGCGGCCGTACTCGTAGGAGTAGTCCTGGAGGAAGCACTCGCCGGCCTGGTCGCAGACGGGGCAGTCGAGCGGGTGGTTGATGAGCAGGTACTCCATCACCGCCTTCTGGTTGGCGACGGCGCGGGGGCTGTCGGTGTAGACGACCATGCCTTCGGCGCACTGCGTCTGGCAGGTGGGCAGGAGCTTGCCGCCCATGAGGGGCTCGAGCTTGTTGTTGTTGCGGGGGTTGGGCTGCCAGACCTCGGCGAGGCAGATGCGGCAGGAGGCGACGACGGAGAGGCCGTCGTGGTAGCAGTACTGCGGGACGGCCACTTTGTTGGCGTTGGCCACCTGCAGGATGAGCTGCCCGGGCTGGAACTCGCACTCGCGACCGTCGATGGTGATCTTGGGCATGGGAAACGCAGCAAGAAAAGAGCGGGCCCGGGGGCGGCGATGCGGGGCGGGCGTGATCCGGACAAAGCCCACACGCGGG
>Ga0068876_10000770_pt1 | contig 25717 bp, 18 predicted proteins | sample NOAtaG_6_FD_66442 | JGI IMG/M metagenome (GOLD analysis project Ga0068876, IMG submission 66442) | Freshwater lake microbial communities from Lake Erie, under a cyanobacterial bloom - NOAA_Erie_Diel5S_2200h metaG | ecosystem: Environmental > Aquatic > Freshwater > Lake | place: USA: Ohio, Lake...
AAAAAATACCTGTTTACTTTCAACCTCCGGCAGGACGAATACTCTGCTTTCGCTCCGGGTAAGAAGCGGGGGGTATTCTGGGGTACCTCAGCTGGCTGGACGATTTCGGAGGAAGGATTCTGGAAGAAATCTCTGGGCAGTGTAGTTAATTACCTGCGTTTGCGCGGTAGCTATGGTGAAGTGGGCAACAATAACGGTATCGGCGATTTCGCCTCTCTTGGCCTCTACGGCTCCGGCCTTTACGCCCCAGACCCGACCCTGGCGTTTTCTCAGGCGGGGAATCCCGATCTTTCCTGGGAAACCAGCAAGAAGACCGATGTGGGGATCAACTTCGGCCTTTTCAATGACCGTATCACCGGTGAAATCACGTATTTCCAGAACCTTATTGACGGTCTGATCCTGAATGCACCGCTCTCCCCGTCAAAGGGCGTTCCAGGTAATTCTATTGCCACCAACATCGGCTCGATGCAGAACGTCGGCTGGGAATTTGGCCTTAGCGGTACGGCGGTAAGGAAAGGCAAGTTTTCCTGGAATACGAATTTTAACTTCACCTTCATGGAAAATGAGGTTAAATCCCTGGCTGCCGGCAATGCGGATATCCTCTCTTCAACGGGCGGCCTTGAAACTTCGAATATTATCCGCGTGGGCGAGTCGGTGGGTAGCCTGTTCGTGGTGGCAACCCGTGGGGTAAACCCTGCCAATGGCCGTCGCATCTTCGTAAACGGCAAGGGAGAAGAAGTACAATACACCCACGTCGTAGGCGCAGGGCAGTCGCGCTGGACTTACCTCGATGGCCGGACGGCTACTGCGGTAAACCAATCCACAGATGGCGTTATCTATGGCCCAACGCTGCCGAAATGGTTCGGTGCCTGGGACAATACTTTCCGCTATGGCAACCTGGACTTCAACTTCCAGCTGCAGTATTCCGGTGGCAACTATATCTATAACGGTACCAAGGCCGGCCTGCGCGATGTACGCTTCTGGAACAGCCATACCGACGTGTTGGACCGTTGGACTGAAACCAACACCAATGGGTCCATTCCCCGCGTAGTTTTTGGCGACAATATTTCCAACGGTTCGGCAATACCGATTTCCGAGAATGTGGAGAAAGGGGATTTCATGCGTCTGCGCAACGTGACCCTCGGCTATACCATTCCATCGTCGGTTTTTGGCAGTAAGTTTAAAATCAACAGCCTGCGCGTTTATGGCAACATCAACAACGCCCTCTTGATTACGAACTACACCGGTACAGACCCAGAGGTTTCGACCAACGGTAACTCTAACCTGTCGCCTGGTGTTGACCGGAACTCCGTGCCGATGGCACGCACCTTCCTGGTGGGTCTTAATGTCGGTTTCTAAAAGCTAAAAAAAATGGATGATATGAAAATGTATATAAAATTTTATCAAAAGGTGGCAGTAGCCGGATTGCTCCTGACCGGTTTGTTCTCTACTTCCTGTAATGAGGACCTGCTCGACCCGGTCCCGTTGACGACCTTCTCGGAAGCGTCGGTTTTCAATACGCCCGATAGGATCCTGCAGCAAGTCCGGGGTATTTATAGCGCAGTGAAGAGCGGCTCTTTTTATGGTGGCCGATTCCTGGTGTATCACGATATCCGCGGAGAGGAATTCCTCAATGAAACGACCAATGGTGTGACGGGTTTTTCTACCTGGACGCATACGATTGTCGCTTCTACAGGGGAGGTGAATACCGTGTGGAATGCTGCCTACTACGCCATCAACAGTGCCAACCTGTTTATTGATGGTTTGGAAAAAAGCAGAGCGGTATTGAACAATGATGCGCTGGCCAATAATTACATCGCTGAAGCCAGGCTGCTTCGAGCGTTGTGCTACCACAGCCTGTTAAGCCTCTATGCACGTCCTTTCGCCGATGGCAACGGTTCTAAACTGGGTCTTCCTTTGCGCTTACTTCCTGAGAAGGGAGCGGCCAACAACGACCTGGCGCGCAGCACAGTCGCAGAAGTTTATACCCAAATCCTCGCCGACCTGAACTTTGCAGAGCAGAACCTCCCAGTTAGCTATGCAACCCCTTATCTGAATACTACCCGTGCACACCGCAATACGGCGATCGCACTTAAGACGCGGGTGTACCTCGAGATGGGCCGCTATCAGGATGTAATCACCGAAGCCAACAAAATCGTACCTAATGCAGCGCCCTTCAGGGCGGCCAGCGGGGTGGCGCACGAACTTCAGGCCGACGTGAACAATACTTTCCGTACGCCTTATACGACGACAGAGAGTATCTTTTCCATGCCGATGACGGAACTCAACCTTCCCGGCACGCAGAATGGTCTTGGCAGCTATTACAATCCCGGCCCACGGGGCATTGGCGATTTCTCCCTGAATCCTGCAGGGATTATCGGTAATACAACCGATTTTCCTGCAGCGGACAAGCGCCGTGCCTGGGTATTCAGGACAACAAACAACAAGCCTTACCTGAATAAATTCCCTACCGGGCCCCAGCACCTGGATTACGTGCCGGTCATCCGCTATGCCGAGGTGCTGCTCAACCTCTCCGAGGCAATTGCCCGCACTACGGGTGTTGATGCCCGCGCAATTGCGCTGCTGAACGCTGTTCACGGCCGTTCCGATGCTTCTAAGGTCTATGCTGCAGCCGATTTTGCCAATGGCACCGCACTGGCTAATCAAATCCTGACCGAGCGTCGCATTGAATTGCTCGGGGAGGGCTTCCGCACGCGTGATTTGGTTCGTCTGCTGCTGCCTATCCCAGGCAAAGCGAACGTAGCAGCGGTAAACCCTTCGCAATCGGAGTATATCTGGCCAATCCCACAAGGGGAGCTGAACGTGAATAAGCTGATCCAGCAAAATCCGTAAGGTTTTTACTGGTACCCAGACTTGCTGCGGTAAGCCGGTATAGAAGTTGCCGCCAACAGGTATGGGGTTGTGTGAAAAGTTGCTTTTGCCATCAAAGGTAGCTGGTGCTGCCTCAAAAGTCATTTGGCGCCGAAGGCGTTGGAAAACTTTTTACACAACCCCATATTTATTGGATAATATGCTTCTGTAAAATCTGTTTATGACCCGCAACAGCCGTCAACTTTTGTCGGGCCGTGCCATCGAACAATAACCGATTAGTATGGACATTGAGCGTTTTCTGCAGCACCTTCAATACGAAAAGCGTTTTTCTACCCACACGCAATGTGCCTATCGCAAGGACCTTGAGCAGTTCAGAGATTACATGGAGACGCAATATTCCGGGTCTGGGGTCGGAGAATTGCAACACTTTCATATCCGTTCGTGGATTGTTCAAATGGTGGGGGATGGGCTAAGGGCTTCCAGTATCCGGCGCAAAGTTTCGGCGGCAAAAGCTTATTTCAGGTATCTGATGCGTTGTGGCGAGATATCCCGCAACCCGATGCAATACCTGTTTTCGCCTAAAGTCGGGAAGCGCCTGCCATCCGTAGCGCCTGAAAAACCATTATTACAGACATTGGCCGCATATACTATACATGCGGTGACCTTTTCAGATTTGCGCGATGCCCTTGTGATGGAGCTTTTGTATCAAACAGGGATGCGCCGTACGGAGCTCATACAGCTTACCCTTGCCCATACAGACCTTGGGCGTATGGAGATTCGCGTAGTGGGCAAAGGCAGTAAAGTTCGGATTATCCCCATTGGCCAGGGGCTGGCCGATCTAATCGGTAAGTACCTCGCAGAACGTACGCGGGTATTCCCGTCGGCGGTCTGTGTGGAATTACTCCTGACCGACAAAGGAGAGCCATTATACCCAAAATGGGTGTATAATCTTGTGCACAGGCGCCTGGCTTCAGTGCCCGGTCTCGAAAAACGCAGCCCGCACGTATTGAGGCATTCCTTTGCCACCCACCTGGCCGATCATGGGGCGGATCTGAATGCCATTAAAACCCTTCTTGGCCATGCCAATCTTTCCGCCACCGAAATTTATACCCACCATACGATGGGGCGTTTGCGCAAAATTTACGAACAGGCACATCCAAAGGCAAAGCAGGAAGAGTGAGGCATGTATCCACGAATACTTCGATGGAGGGGTCGCTGCTTTAAAAATATGTTTTATTGCGAATTTTTTTTGTAGTTCAAAATAAAGACTATATCTTTGCATTCGCTTTGGGAAAAGTCCATAGCAGGAGTTAAAATTAGCGGACATTTATCGGTAAATGAGCACTTTACGGCCTGTAGTGAGCAAAACATAGCAAGTCGTTGTGATAAATCGTTGCAAGCCAGCATAGCTCAGTTGGTAGAGCAGCTGATTTGTAATCAGCTGGTCGGGGGTTCGAGTCCCTCTGCTGGCTCATAGATAATACGTTTCGTTCCTTGAAATAGGGGGGTTCGCCGGAGTGGGAGAGCCGGGCCAGACTGTAAATCTGGTGCTTTTAGCTGAGTGGGTTCGAATCCAACAACCCCCACCATATAATAAGGTGGATAACAGGCTTCTGTATAAAACAGATACGGAGGCCCGTCGTTATTTTCCTGATTGCGGGTGTAGCTCAGTTGGTAGAGCATCAGCCTTCCAAGCTGAGGGTCGCGGGTTCGAGTCTCGTCGCCCGCTCAAAAATTAAGGCCATGGCAGAGGCCTTTCTTCGCCAATGTAGCTCAGGGGTAGAGCACTTCCATGGTAAGGAAGGGGTCAGGGGTTCAATCCCCCTCATTGGCTCCAGGTTTTCGGGGTGTTTTTTGATCATTAACTTTATATCCAAAATTCTATACTGATGGCTAAGGGAACATTCGCACGCAACAAACCTCACGTAAACATCGGTACCATCGGTCACGTTGACCACGGTAAGACTACGTTGACTGCAGCTATTACTACGGTACTCGCAGATGCGGGTCTCGCCGAGAAGCGCGATTACGATTCAATTGACGCGGCTCCTGAAGAAAAGGAAAGAGGTATTACCATTAATACTGCCCACGTCGAATACGAGACCACCAAGCGTCACTATGCGCACGTGGATTGCCCGGGTCACGCCGACTATGTGAAGAACATGGTTACGGGTGCAGCCCAGATGGACGGTGCTATTCTTGTGGTTGCGGCTACAGACGGCCCGATGCCACAAACCCGGGAACATATCCTGCTCGCACGTCAGGTAGGCGTTCCACGTATTGTGGTTTTCATGAACAAGGTTGATCTGGTGGACGATGAGGAAATGCTCGAACTCGTAGAAATGGAAGTCCGCGAGTTGCTGGATTCTTATCAGTTCGACGGTGATAACTCCAGTGTGATCAAGGGCTCTGCCCTCAAAGCATTGGAAGGTGATCCGGTTTATGTTCAGCGGATCAAGGACCTGATGGACGCGGTGGATAACGAAATCCCCGAGCCTGTCCGTCTGGTTGACCAACCATTCCTCATGCCGATCGAAGACGTGTTCTCCATCACGGGTCGTGGTACAGTTGCTACGGGACGTATCGAGCGCGGCGTAATCAAAGTCGGTGAAGGGGTGGAAATTGTCGGGATGATGAAGAAAGAGGAAAAGCCACTGACTTCTACGGTTACCGGGGTGGAAATGTTCCGCAAACTCCTCGACCGCGGTGAGGCAGGGGATAATGCAGGCCTTCTGCTGCGCGGTATTGAAAAGACGCAAATCCGCCGCGGTATGGTAATCTGTGCGCCTGGTTCTGTAAAGCCGCACATGAAATTCAAGTGCGAGGTTTATGTCCTGAGCAAAGAAGAAGGTGGCCGTCATACGCCATTCTTCAACGGATACCGCCCGCAATTCTATTTCCGTACGACGGACGTTACCGGGGATTGTATCCTTCCGGGTAGTGTCGAGATGGTGATGCCAGGTGATAACGTTTCCCTCGAGGTCAGCCTGCTCAGCCCGATTGCTATGGAAAAGGGTCTTCGTTTCGCAATCCGCGAAGGTGGCCGCACCGTAGGTGCAGGTCAGGTAACGGAAATTCTCGATTAATACGCGCTTTTCAGCGCTTGACTTACCTGTCAGGGGATAAGGCTACCGCTTTTACCCCTGACAGGAACTTTTTTTTCTGCGCCTTAATTCAAACGGGCATAGCTCAAGTGGTAGAGCGACGGTCTCCAAAACCGTAGGCTGAGGGTTCAAGTCCTTCTGCCCGTGCTATTTGCTAAGTTGCAAAGATTTGTCAAAGTTATGGAGACAATAAAAAAATACGTTGCGGAAAGTTACAACGAACTGATTAATAAGGTGACCTGGCCAAACTGGGCTAACCTGCAAAGCAGCACGATCGTGGTCATTGTAGCTTCGATTATTTTCGCGCTCTTGGTTTTCTTGATGGACGTGGTTTCTAAAACCGGCCTGAATTTGATTTATGGCATCTAAAGCGAGGGAACGGGCTAATGTCTGAACAAAAAAAATGGTATTCCTTAAGGGTCATCAGTGGCAAGGAACGCAAAATAAAGGAGCGTATCGAAAAAGAGATCGAACTCAATAGCTGGGCCGATTTCATTTTTCAGGTACTGGTACCTACAGAAAAGGTATATAAAATCCGGGCCGGCAAAAAAGTTATCTCGGAAAGGAATATCCTTCCTGGCTATATCCTGTTGGAGGCACTGCCCTCCAAGCTATCGGGAGAGGTCATCCAGCAAATTGCCAATATTCCTAATGTCATCCATTTCCTGGGTAAGAATACGCCAACGCCCATGAAGGAATCGGATGCCAACCGCCTGCTGGGCAAAGTAGATGAGACCCAGGATGCAGTCGAATCGTTGATCGAGCCATTTATCGTAGGTGAAACGGTCAAGATCATTGACGGCCCCTTCACGGAGTTCGTGGGCGATGTCCAGGAAGTCAATGAAGAAAAGAAAAAACTCAAGGTAATCGTTAAAATTTTTGGACGGGGCACCGAAGTGGAGCTAAACTTCATGCAGGTGGAGAAAACGTCCTGAAAAAATATATTTTCAATCGGGCAATTTTTGGCCTGGCAGCTTTTGTTCCGGAAAATCATTTTCTTCCGGCTACGCTTCCCTGAAGTATGCCCAGCCATAAGCCATCAAACCAAGTAACGCAAACAACATCATGGCAAAGGAAGTAGATATCTATATCAAGCTCCAGGTGAAAGGCGCCCAGGCAAACCCAGCGCCCCCCATCGGTCCTGCCTTAGGTTCGAAAGGGGTAAACATCATGGAATTCTGTAAGCGTTTCAACGCTGCTACTCAGGATAAGCCGGGCAAAATCCTGCCTGTACTCATCTCGGTCTATAAGGATAAATCCTTCGAGTTCGTTGTCAAAACGCCTCCTGCTTCTATTCAGCTACTTGAAGCAGCTAAAATCAAAACGGGTTCTGCCGAGCCAAACCGGAAAAAGGTTGGTAAGGTGACCTGGGACCAGGTACAGGCGATCGCTGAGGATAAGATGCCGGACCTGAACTGTTTCACGATTGAGTCGGCTATGAAAATGGTCGCAGGTACAGCACGGAGTATGGGGCTCACCGTAGAAGGTACTCCACCGTGGGGCGGGAGCCAAAAATCAGACGGTTAATTATTAGTCATGCAGGGAGTCTGCCCTACTTCAGGGCGGATGTTATTCACCTCAAACATTTCAGAATATGTCAAAAAAGTTGAGCAAAAAGCGGGCTGCCGTGGCTTCTAAGGTAGATGCCCTTAAGCTCCACACACTCGAAGAGGCGATGCCTCTGGTCAAGTCGGTCAGCTTGACCAAATTCGATGCATCCGTGGATATCCACGTGCGCCTCGGTGTTGATCCGCGTAAACCAGACCAGGCGCTCCGTGGAACGGTAGCGCTGCCGCACGGTACGGGTAAAACCAAGCGGGTAGCCGTGTTTTGTACACCTGACAAAGTGGAAGAGGCTAAAGCTGCCGGTGCCGATTATGTCGGACTCGACGACCTGGTGCAGAAAGTCCTCGGTGGATGGACAGATGTTGACGTTGTCATCGCAATGCCCCAGGTCATGGCGCAGGTCGGTCGTCTTGGTAAAATCTTAGGCCCACGCAACCTGATGCCTAACCCTAAGACGGGAACGGTCACGGCAGATGTGGCAGGGGCAGTATCCGAGGTTAAGAAAGGGAAAATCTCCTTCCGGGTGGATAAGTATGGGATAATCCATGCTTCTATCGGCAGGGTGTCTTTTTCACCCGAGAAATTGATCGAAAACGCTAATGAAGTCCTCACTACGCTTCAGAAAATGAAGCCCTCTACCGCCAAAGGTATATACGTGAAGTCTATTTCGATCGCTTCTACGATGAGTCCTGGCATCAAAGTTGATCCTAAAGTAGTAAAGTAGTTCGTTAATTACTAAAAGAGAGAAAAAATGAACAAAGCAGAAAAGACGGCTACTATCGAAGCGTTGAAGGACAGGTTCTCCAGTACCTCATTCTTCTATCTCACGGACGCAACGTCTATGACGGTAGCCCAGGTCAATAACTTCAGAAGGCTGTGCTTCCAAAAGGGCATCAAAGTCGAAATGATCAAGAATACACTGATCAAGAAGGCTTTCGAAGGTGCCCCGGCAGAAAAGAATTACGACCAGGTGCTCGGACTGTTGCACGGCCCGACGGTGGTGATGTTCGCGGACGTGGCCAACCTTCCAGCCAAGACCTTAAAAGAATTCAGGGGTTCGGGTGACAGGCCCGTACTCAAAGGTGCATATATTGACTCCGCTGTATTTGCAGGCGACGATCAACTCGAAGTCTTGGTTAAGCTCAAGACGAAGGAAGAATTGATCGGCGAAGTAATCGGGATGTTGCAATCTCCGATGAGCAACGTCCTCGGTGCACTTCAATCGGGCGGCCAGACGATTGGCGGGCTGCTCAAAACGCTTGAAGAGCGCGGGGCATAGTGTCCATTGCCAGGGGCTATGCAAGCGGTCAGTCCTGTGGCAAAACTTCCTTTTGGCTTCCAAGCTCACCGCACATATAATTTTTTCTTACTATCTTAAAAGAAACGACAATGGCGGATTTGAATGCTCTCGCAGAAACGCTGGTAAACCTGACGGTCAAACAAGTCAAAGACCTGGCGGACATTCTTAAATCAGAATACGGAATCGAACCGGCGGCAGCGGCAGTTGCGGTTGCGGCTCCTGCAGCAGGCGGCGATGGCGGCGCAGCAGCAGTTGTGGAACAAACAGAATTTGACGTTATCCTGACTTCTGCAGGTGCTCAGAAACTCAACGTAGTTAAAGAAGTGAAGAACCTGTTGAACCTTGGCCTGAAAGAGGCAAAGGATCTGGTGGACGGTGCGCCGAGCCCACTCAAGCAGGGGGTTTCTAAAGAAGAGGCTGAGTCGCTTAAGGCAAAACTTGAGGAACAAGGCGCACAGGTTGAACTTAAGTAAGCTTGCTAAACGACGGTCTTTGGCAAAAAACATGTTGTTAAAGCAATTGGTCCTTACTTTTTTACCGCTACTAAGGCTTAGCAGGTTGTACGCAACCTGCTAAGCCTATCTCTGTCTAATAGGGTAAACCCTGTTAACGCTGTAAAGAGGCATTCACATGCCCCCGTCAGGCTGACCCTGGCCAGATACGGGGCGTGAAACAATATAAAAGAATCGCAAATGACTTCCAACGGAAAGTTTATTTCTGCCGAGGAACGGCGCATCCGCTTTGGCAAAACAAAATTCTCCTCCGATTATCCGGATTTCCTCGAAATCCAGCTCAAGTCTTTCCAGGAGTTCTTCCAATTGGAAACCACCCCGGAGAACCGCATCAACGAGGGCCTTTATAAAGTGTTCCAGGAGAACTTCCCCATCACTGATGCACGAAATATCTTCGTCCTGGAATTCCTGGACTATTTTATTGACCCACCTCGCTATTCGATTGAGGAGTGTATGCAGCGCGGACTCACTTACAGCGTTCCGCTGAAGGCAAAGCTCCGCCTCTCTTGTAATGACGAGGAGCATGTGGATTTCGAAACGATCGTACAGGATGTCTTCCTCGGAAATATCCCCTATATGACACCAAAGGGGACTTTCCTGATCAACGGGGCAGAACGTGTAATCGTCTCCCAGCTCCACCGCTCGCCAGGGGTATTTTTCGGGCAAAGCGTCCATCCGAACGGGACAAAGATTTATTCTGCGCGGGTCATCCCTTTCAAAGGTGCCTGGATGGAATTCGCCACAGATATCAATACGGTCATGTACGCCTACATTGACCGGAAAAAGAAATTTCCTGTAACAACATTGCTGCGTGCTATCGGCTATGATACCGATAAGGCGATTCTGGATATTTTCGACCTCGCAGATGAGGTGACGGTCAGCCAGGATAACCTGAATAAATCCATGGGGCGCAAACTCGCGGCCCGTGTACTCCGCTCCTGGGTAGAAGACTTCGTGGATGAAGATACCGGCGAAGTCGTTACGATCGAACGCAACGAAATTATCCTGGAGCGCGATATCGTCCTCGACGAAGATAATATCGAGCTTATCCTCGATTCAGGTGCCGAAACGGTGATCCTGCAAAAGGAAGATATTGACCAGGATTACTCGATTATCTACAATACCCTTCAAAAGGATTCGACGAGTTCAGAACTGGAAGCAGTCCAGTATATCTACAAACAATTGAGGGGCACCGATCCGCCGGATGAAGAAACGGCCCGCGGGATTATCGAAAAACTCTTTTTCTCCGATAAACGCTACAACCTCGGAGAAGTCGGACGCTATAAAATCAACCGCAAGCTCGAGCAGCAGATTGATGAGAATATCCTGGTGCTTACGAAAGAAGATATCATCGCTATCGTCAAATATCTCGTTAGCCTGATGAACCAAAAGGCAGATATTGACGATATTGATCACCTCAGCAACCGCCGTGTCCGTACCGTTGGCGAACAATTGTTTGCCCAGTTTGGCGTAGGCCTCGCGCGCATGGCACGTACCATCCGCGAACGAATGAACGTGCGGGACAACGAGGTGTTTACTCCTGTGGATCTGATCAATGCCAGGACGTTGTCCTCCGTGATCAACTCTTTCTTTGGTACAAGCCAACTCTCGCAGTTCCTCGACCAGACTAACCCACTTTCGGAGATTACCCACAAGCGCAGGATTTCCGCGCTGGGCCCCGGGGGGTTGTCCCGCGAACGCGCAGGTTTCGAGGTGCGCGACGTCCACTATTCCCACTATGGCCGTCTTTGTACGATCGAAACTCCGGAAGGACCAAATATCGGGCTAATCTCTACCCTCTGTGTCCATGCGAAGATCAATAAAATGGGCTTCCTGGAAACGCCTTACCGCAAAGTGACCGAAGGCAGGGTGGAAAGATTGGGCGAACCCCTCTACCTCTCGGCAGAGGGTGAGGATTTTTATCGCATCGCACAGGCAAATGCACCACTGGACGAAGTAGGTAACTTCCTTTCGGATAAAATCAAGTGCCGGGATTCCGGGGATTTCCCGGTCCTTAGCCCGGACGAAATCGAATTCATGGACGTGGCACCCAACCAGATCGTCGGGGTTTCCGCTTCTATGATCCCCTTCCTGGAAAACGATGATGCCAACCGCGCCCTCATGGGCTCCAATATGCAACGCCAGGCAGTTCCGCTCCTCCGGCCTAAATCCCCGGTGGTGGGCACAGGCCTGGAAGGAAAAGTGGCCAGGGATTCCAGGATGCTCTTCAATGCAGAGGGAGACGGCATCGTCGAATATGTAGATGCCAACCGTATCGAAGTCCGCTATGACCGCTCGGAAGAGGAACAACTGGTTTTCTTCGAAGATAACCTCAAAGTCTATGACCTGGTGAAATTCCGCCGTACCAACCAGGGGACTTGTATCAACCTCCGACCAATCGTGCGGAAAGGGGATAGGGTTACTAAAGGGCAGATCCTGTGTGATGGTTATGCTACCGAAAATGGCGAGCTCGCACTCGGGCAAAACCTCAGAGTGGCCTTTATGCCCTGGAAAGGGTACAACTTCGAGGATGCGATCGTAATCTCCGAGCGTGTAGTCCGGGAAGATATTTTCACTTCCGTCCATATCGAACATTTCGAGCTGGATGTACGCGATACCAAGCTGGGCGAAGAGGAACTCACCAACGATATTCCCAATGTGAGCGAAGAAGCAACCAGGGACCTCGATGAGAATGGGATCATACGCGTTGGCGCATGGGTCAGGGAAGGCGATATCCTTATCGGGAAGATTACCCCGAAAGGAGAGTCCGATCCTACGCCTGAAGAAAAATTACTCCGCGCGATCTTTGGCGATAAGGCAGGCGATGTGAAGGATGCCTCGCTCAAAGCACCGCCTTCTATGAATGGTGTGGTCATTGACAAGCAGCTCTTTTCGCGTGCGAAAAAAGATAAAGTACAGAAAACCGCCGAAAAAGACCAGCTTACCCGCCTGGATGATCAGCATAAGATCGAGCTCAACGAGCTGCTCACGAAATTGGTGGATAAACTGCAAATCCTGCTTAAAGGAAAGAACTCGAATGGTGTGCGTTCTATTTACAGCGAGGAAATCATCTCTAAAGGAGCAAAATTCTCCCCGGATGTACTCCGCGCCGTGGACTATTCGTCAGTGGATTACAGCAACTGGACCAGCGATGCCAAGGTGAACGAACTGGTAGCCCGCCTCCTGCACAACTATACGATCAAAGTTAACGAAGAAATTGGCCGCTATAAGCGCGAAAAGTTCAATATCAGTATTGGTGATGAACTTCCGGCTGGGGTGCTCAAACTCGCCAAGGTCTATATGGCCAAGAAGCGCAAGCTGAAAGTGGGGGATAAACTTGCCGGCCGCCATGGTAATAAAGGTATCGTTTCCAGAATTGTCCGTATCGAAGATATGCCTTTCCTCGAAGACGGAACTCCGGTGGATATCGTGTTGAACCCACTCGGGGTACCTTCCAGGATGAACCTGGGCCAAATCTTCGAAACGGTACTCGGTTGGGCCGGGGAGAAGCTCGGAGTGAAATTTGCCACGCCTATTTTCGATGGGGCAAGCCGGGAAGAAATCGAGGAATGGATACAACAGGCCGGGCTCCCTTCGCTGGGACAGACCTACCTCCACGATGGGGAAACCGGAGACCGCTTTCACCAGCAGGCTACGGTAGGGGTAATCTATATGCTCAAACTCTCCCACATGGTGGACGACAAGATGCATTCGCGTTCGATTGGCCCATATTCACTCATTACCCAGCAACCACTCGGCGGTAAAGCGCAGTTCGGTGGCCAGCGCTTCGGGGAAATGGAAGTGTGGGCATTGGAGGCCTTCGGTGCTTCCAATATCCTGCAGGAGTTGTTAACCATCAAATCAGATGATATCGTGGGTAGGGCAAAAGCCTACGAGTCTATCGTGAAAGGAGATAACCTGCCAGAACCCAATATCCCCGAGTCCTTCAATGTATTGGTGCACGAATTGCGCGGCCTTGCCCTCGACGTTAAGTTTGAATAACCTGTATTAAACCAAGCATTATATGTCTTTAAAGAAAAAGACCAACCTTCAAAAGCAGGATTTCGACAGCATCACGATTAGCCTGGCTTCTCCTGATGATATCCTGGAGCGGTCCTTCGGCGAGGTGCTCAAACCAGAAACGATCAACTACCGTTCCTATAAACCGGAACGCGACGGTCTTTTCTGCGAAAGGATTTTCGGTCCTGTAAAGGATTATGAATGCTATTGCGGTAAATATAAGCGCATCCGCTACAAAGGGATTGTCTGCGACAGATGTGGGGTAGAGGTGACAGAAAAAAAAGTGCGCCGCGAACGTATGGGCCATATCAAGCTCGTAGTTCCCGTCGTACATATCTGGTTTTTCAAATCCCTTCCGAATAAAATCGGGTATCTGCTCGGGCTTTCTTCCAAGAAACTGGAGTCCGTAGTCTATTATGAGCGTTATATCGTTATCCAGCCAGGGATCAAAGCGCAAGAAGGTACCAGCGCCATGGATCTGCTCTCCGAAGAGGAGTACCTGGATATCATGGAGACGCTCCCTCAGGACAACCAACTGCTGGATGAATCGGATCCCAAAAAGTTTATTGCCAAAATGGGTGCCGATGCAGTCCGTGAACTGCTGATCCGACTGGATCTGGATCAGCTTTCCTACGATCTGCGCCATCAGGCTGCCAGCGAGACTTCGCAGCAGCGCAAATCCGAAGCGCTGAAGCGGCTACGTGTAGTAGAGGCTTTCCGGGATGGTATGACGCGTATGGAAAACCGCCCGGAATGGACGGTCATCCAGTACCTGCCTGTGATACCCCCAGAGCTTCGCCCACTTGTGCCCCTGGATGGCGGCCGTTTTGCAAGCTCAGATCTGAACGACCTCTACCGCAGGGTCATTATCCGCAATAACCGCCTCAAGCGCCTCCTCGAAATCAAAGCGCCTGAGGTAATCCTCCGCAACGAAAAGCGTATGCTTCAGGAAGCGGTGGACTCGCTCTTCGACAACTCGCGCAAGTCGAATGCCGTCAAGGCAGAGGGTGGCCGGCCGCTCAAATCGCTTAGCGATATCCTTAAAGGTAAGCAGGGGAGGTTCCGTCAAAACCTTCTGGGTAAGCGGGTGGACTACTCCGGCCGTTCGGTTATTGTGGTGGGGCCTACGCTCAAATTGCACGAATGCGGTATCCCCAAAAATATGGCCGCCGAGCTTTTCAAACCCTTTATTATCCGCAAACTGATCGAACGCGGAATCGTGAAAACGGTCAAGTCGGCTAAGAAGTTGGTGGATCGTAAAGACCCGGTCATTTGGGAAATTCTCGAAAATATCCTCAAAGGCCATCCGGTTCTGCTCAACCGGGCACCAACGCTGCACCGCCTCTCTATCCAGGCTTTCCAACCACGCCTGATCGAGGGTAAGGCGATCCAGCTACACCCGTTGGTCTGTGGAGCTTTTAACGCAGATTTCGACGGCGACCAAATGGCAGTGCACGTACCGCTCAGCCAGGCCTCTATCCTTGAAGCCCAGGTGCTGATGCTCTCTTCGCATAATATGCTCAACCCGCAGAACGGTACCCCGATTACCCTGCCCTCCCAGGATATGGTACTCGGCCTCTATTATATCACAAAAGAACGCCGCTCTACGGATACCTTCAAGGTGAAAGGGGAAAACATGAAGTTCTACTCGCCCGAGGAGGTAATCATCGCCTTCAATGAGGGTAAACTGGACCTTCACGCGAAAATCAAGGTCCGTGCAAAGGTGGAAGAAACCCCCGGACAACTCGTCACGCGACTGGTAGATACAACCACCGGGCGGGTAATCTTTAATCAGGTAGTGCCGCAGGATGTTCCATACGTCAATGAATTGCTTACCAAGAAAAACCTGAAGAAGGTGATTGGTGAGGTCATCGAGCGTACAAACTTCGCCGTCACGGCCAGCTTCCTCGATGATATCAAAGATCTCGGCTTTACCTGGGCTTTCAGAGGAGGCCTCTCCTTTAACCTCGGGGATCTGATCACGCCTTCCATCAAAGAAAAAACTCTGAATAGCGCACATGATGAAGTCGAAGAGGTCTGGGACAACTACAATATGGGGCTTATCACGAATAATGAGCGCTATAACCAGATTATAGATAAATGGACATACGCCGATAACAAGATCACCGATACGCTGATGCGCGAGCTCGCTTCGCATAAGCAAGGCTTCAACTCGGTGTTCATGATGCTGGACTCAGGTGCCCGTGGATCCAAACAACAGATCAAACAGCTCTGTGGGCTGCGTGGCCTGATGGCCAAGCCCCGTAAGTCAGGGGATACGGGTGGTGCGGTTATCGAAAACCCCATCCTCTCCAATTTCGTTGACGGCCTTTCGGTCCAGGAATATTTTATCTCCACGCACGGCGCCCGCAAGGGTCTTGCAGATACAGCCCTCAAAACGGCAGATGCAGGTTATCTCACACGCCGTTTGGTGGACGTGGCACAGGATGTGGTGATTGTGGAAGATGACTGCAATGCCCTGAGAGGTCTTGAAACTTCTGCGCTGAAAGAAACGGAAAAAATTATCGAGCCACTCGCCTCCCGTATTGATGGCCGCTATACGTTGCACGATATTTACCACCCGCTTACAGATGAAATCATCCTGCACGCCGGTGAATATATCGACACGCGTGCAGCCAATTATATCGAAGAGGTGGGGATTGAAACCGTGACAATCCGCTCGGTACTCACTTGTGAGACGAAGCGCGGTGTCTGTGCAAAATGTTATGGCAAAAACCTGGCTACAGGGCGTATCGCTGAAATGGGGGATGCCGTAGGGATTATTGCAGCCCAGTCTATCGGCGAACCAGGTACCCAGTTGACGCTGCGTACGTTCCACGTCGGTGGGGTCGCTTCCTTGTCGAAGACGGAGTCGGAAATCCTCTCCAAGTTCGACGGAATCGTGGAATTCGATAGTATGAAGGTGACAAACGCTTCCAAAGATGGAAACGATAGCGCTGCTATCGTACTCTCCCGAACCGGCGAAATCCGTATTGTTGACCAGGATACCGGAAAACAGTTCGTTTCACATCACATCCCCTATGGCGCTACCCTCTATGTAGAGAACAACCAAAAAATCCAGAAGGGTCAGCGTATTTGCGATTGGGATCCGTTCAATGCAGTAATTATTTCAGAATTCAGCGGAATTGCGCGTTTCGATAGCATTGATGAAGGGGTCACTTATCGTCGCGAACTCGACGACCAGACCGGCTTTGCCGAAAAGGTCATCATCGAAAGTAAGAACAAGCGCAAAATCCCGGTGATTTCCATCGTCTCAAAGGACGGCGAGGAACTGAAAAACTATACGTTGCCTGTGGGTTCTTACCTTTCTATCGAAGATGGTCAGGATCTGGCTGCAGGGGATAAGATTGCGAAAATTCCGCGTAGCCTTGGGAAAATCCAGGATATCACCGGTGGTTTGCCCCGGGTCACAGAGTTATTCGAAGCCCGGAATCCTTCTAACCCTGCAATCGTTTCTGAAATTGATGGGGTAGTAAACTTCGGCAAAATCAAAAGGGGTAACCGCGAAATCTCCACTACGGCCAAAGACGGACAGATCCGCAAATACCTGATCGGCCTGTCCAAACACATCCTGGTCCAGGACGGCGATTTCGTCCGTGCTGGTACCCCGCTGTCAGATGGCTCTGTCGCACCAAGGGATATCCTGAATATCAAAGGCCCTTTCGCCGTACAGCAGTACCTGGTAAACGGTGTACAGGAAGTCTATCGCTCCCAGGGGATTACGATCAACAATAAACATATCGAGGTGATCGTCCGCCAGATGATGCGCAGGGTACAAATCGAAGACTCCGGAGATACCAATTTCCTCGAGGGCGAAGCGGTGGACCGTTACGATTTTCTGGAACAAAACGATTGGATTTTCGATAAAAAGGTGATTACAGAGGCCGGAGATTCCAACCGCCTCAAGCCAGGTCAATTGGTGACGTTGCGCCAGATCAGGGAAGAAAATTCTTATCTCAAGCGCAATGACAAAGTACTGGTCACGTATCGCGATGCTGTTGCAGCAACATCCAGCCCGCTCCTCCTCGGGATTACCAAGTCCTCGCTGGGAACGTACAGCTGGATCTCCGCAGCTTCATTCCAGGAAACGACCAAGGTGCTGAGTACGGCAGCAATCGGCGCAAAGACGGATACCCTGTCCGGCCTGAAAGAGAACGTTATCGTCGGAAAGCGTATTCCCGCCGGTACCGGTCAGCGAAAGTTTGATCACATGATCGTGACGCATCGTAGTCAGGCCGCAGATCTGGAAAACCGCTTTGCTTATCTGGAAGAGGAAGAGGGAATCGAAGAAGACTTTTAGATGGACTTGCCGCTCCTGGTCACCAGAACGGCGAACGAATATTTTAAATGAGACTGTCTCATAAGTATGAGGTTGTGTAAAAAGTATGAGCTGCGTTTTCAACGGTTTTGCGAAGCAAAATCGTTGAAAATGCAGCTCTGAAAAAATATTATCGGGTTGTGTAAAAAGGCCGCAGGCCTTCATTTGGCGGCTGACGCCACCAAAAAATCTGTGAGACAGCCATTCCAACGCTGGTATCACCCGCCTTTTTGCGTTAGCAGGGGCATATAAAGAGCCGCATATCTGGCGATATACTTTCCGATTACATCGAATTCGAGGTTAACTTTTGCACCTGTCTGCAACTGTTCAAAATTGGTATGCCCGAAGGTGTAGGGGATAATGGCGACGGAAAATTTATCTTCGATAGGGTTTACTACGGTCAGACTCACGCCGTTGATGCAGATGGAGCCTTTATCCACCAGGAGATGTTCAGGAGAGGGAAGGTAGGAGAAGTGAAAGTACCAGCTCCCATCGCGTGTTTCGATGCCGGTGCAAATACCCGTCGTATCTACATGGCCCTGAACGATATGTCCGTCCAGTCTGCCGTCGCTGCGCATCGAGCGTTCGAGGTTGACCCGGTCGCCTTCCTGCAGGAGCCCGAGGTTAGACCGGATCAGGGTTTCTTCAATTGCCGTAACGGTATGCGTACCAGGCCCGAGTGCTACAACAGTGAGGCAAACCCCATTATGGGCGACGCTTTGATCAATGCGCAAGCCATCAGAAATTGGCGATGCGACGGTAATATGCACGTTTGTCCCTTCTGTCCGGATATGCTGCACATATCCGATGGCTTCGATAATTCCGGTGAACATAGGTTAATTTCCGCTGATTAATTGGATATAGCCCGAAAGAGGCGCGGAAAATTCCCGGGCTCCTTCCAGGCGCTGCTCAAAGACCCTGCACACATAATAATAGGTGCCGTCAGGGAGCAACTGTCCGTTAAAGTTCCTGCCATCCCAATTGATTGCAGGATCTTTGGTTTGAAAAACGAGCTGCCCCCACCGGTTGAATACCTTGAAGTCAATTTCTGCAATGAAACAGGCTTGGGAGGGGGTAAACAGATCATTGGTACCGTCTTCGTTTGGGGTAAATGCATTGGGCAACTGGTAGGCAGGGCAGTTATCTACGCACAGGGTGTCGGCAGCCGGGCTTTCGTTGCCCAGGAAATCAAATGCGGTGACGGCATAACAACCAGTCAGGCCTGCCTGTGGGCGATGTTGGAAGGTCCTGTTGCCCACTCCGTTAATAGTCGCGATGGGAGCTGGTTTTTCTCCGGGGCGGGCCGCGTAATATACCCGGTATCCGGCGATATCGCCGCTCGTGGGGCATTTGACGGCCGGGTTGGTCCAGGTAAGGGTATTTGAGGGCGAAGCAGTAGCTGCGCAATCCGTTGGGGTGTTGCAAAGATTATCAATATTAAGGGTAGGCGGACAGGGAGGTATGTCATCCTGAGGTACGGCGCAGACAACTTGTGAAAAATTGATCAACGGGCTTGGGAGGTCGGGAATACCATAGGTGCCGAGTGATTTAATACGATAACAGTATTGGCTTCCATTGAGGAGATTTTTATCCTGGAAGCTGCTGGCATCGGTTACGCCGACAGAATCGAAGCCGCCTGCACTATTTTGCCGCTCTATGACATAGCGGAAGTTATCCCATGCTGTATTTTCCTGCCAGCTTAGGTTGATGGCTTTATCTGTTGGGTCGGCACCCAGAAAAACTGTTGAGGAGGCTTTTGTTGTACCGAAAGGAACAGTCGTATTGCCTTTAGTGAAAAGGAGGACTTTATAACTGTAGGGGTTTGCTACCGTATTAATACCGGCATCCAGGAAGCAGGTGTCGTTGGCAGTTGCGAAAGAAGGTGCTGAAAATAAGGGGCCGGTTTGCTGGAAGGTATTTGCCGCGGGGTTTAGTCCCGCTGCCCGGTGGAGGGCATAGGCATAAGGCCCCGGATGTGCCAGGGTGTCCAGATCGGTAGGTTTGGTCCAGCATACGCGTACTGCGCCATTTTGGGTACCCGTCTGGACGACATCTGCCCGGATGAGTATAGGCAGGTCGCGGTTTTGTTGCAGGCATATTTCACGAGAAGGCAGGCCTTCTACAAGGTTGTAGGCATACCGCCCTCCCGGGGTGAGCTTTGCAAATTCCGCGACGATACGGTAGCAATAGGTCCGCCCAGGGTCCACGTTGCGGTCAGTATAGGCGTAGCGGTTATTTTTAACTTCCCGGACGGCGAACTCTGTCAGTTTCTCATACCCTTTTCCGGAAAGTCCCGGTGTACAGGTATCCTGTGGAAAGCTATTGCTGTTTTCCCTGCGCCAAACGGTGAAGCCGAGGAAATAATTGTTGAGGGCATTATCACAGATGTATGGCTTATTCCACGACACTTCTATGGTGCTGCCTGCGGATTCGGCACGGAGGCCTTCAGGTGGGGGTCCAACGACCTTGATACGTACCGTTTTGAGGGTACTCAGCCCTGTGGAGTCCCGGTTGAAAAAGTTATCCACGGCGCGGAATACGACTGCGTAAAACTGATCGCTGATATGTTCGCAGGATGTTTCCCAGCGGAAAGTTTTGACCAGGGGTTGATTTTGGAAGGTCGTAGAGGGGGGGCTGAGCGTTGCGGGTTTGATGGTCGTTTCGAAAGGACCACCCAAAGCGGTGAGTTTTACTTTTTGCAGGAGTTCGCTCTGTGGGGCAGTAGCCGTGACTTTGAACTCGAGCACCTGCCCGGCGACTACGCAGATTTCTTCGAAGGGCACTTCGATTACCGGCGGCAGGTTATCGCATTCCAGGATCAGGATTTGCATATCCCGCATGATGGTATCAATCGGGGAACCGTTGCGGTATTCCACGATAATCATCGCGAGGTTATACTCGCCTGCCCGCTGTGGGGCATCCCAGAGGATATCGCCGGTACGTCCGTTGATCGTGAGGTTGTTTCGGGGGCCCGGATTGATATTATTGGGGAACTGAAAATTCGGGACTTTTTGACCGGCGTCCTGGAGCGGGACGATAAGGTGAAAGCTCAGGCTGTCGCCATCGGTATCGTATGCGTTGGGGTTATGGATAAAAGGTTTACCGACACAACCGAAGTCAATGGGAGGTTGCAGCAGTACGGGCGTATCGTTACAACCCTGAAACTGAGGATTGGGGAAGGTATAGGTGGTTTGGATATGGAATTTGATCTGTTCGGAGTTAGGGTAATTGACATTCAGGATACCACCGTTGCGGTTGGGGTCTGTCATGGAGATGACATAAGTGCCCCGTGCGGGGTAGGTATGGAAAGCGATGTAAATATTTTTTTTGGTATCGTTTTCCAGTAGCTCCCCTTTTCTTGGCGAGCCTTGTCCATTGGCCCGGGCGACTTGTTCGCAACGTCCGTCCCCCCAGCAAATCGTAAGCGTATCCCGGTCTGCCTGAGTGCTGCTGGCTTTTGTATAAGTGATAATGGTCGCCTGAACCCTAAGGCTGCTTGCGCAATCCCCTACTTGCTTGATCGAGATTTCCCCTGCACGGTTGTGGGTAGCATGGGCCGGCAATACCCAGAGCATTGCCCCGATTAAGCATAGAAAGGGTATTTTGTTCGCCGCAAGGTTCTGCATGTGGAAATAGTTGTCGTAATTACAAAAACCTACCTTTCGAATAACGCTTTGCCCTTTACAAAGTTGCGGAGTACACCGCCAACATCAGGACTGAATACCCGATCCACCATGCCATAGGGATATAAGAACCCGGGTCAATGCCAAACCGGTATTTCAGGCGTGCGATTTGCAGGGCTTTTTCGACCCAGAATGCAATCACGATAGCGATCGCCACTCCCTGAATACCTCTGGCCGGCAGTAAATATACGGTAGCAATGGCGAGCAGGGCGAATTCGAGTATGGAAAAGGCGAGTACCGCACGATTATCTTTGAGGCCGATCAGTATAGCTCTTGGAAAGACTACCCTGCTGATGGCCAGGAGAAAAAAAGCGTTCAGCACAGGAACGCTGCCTTTAAACCCTGCACTGAATATCCAGGTGAACCAATACTGACTGCTGGCGAGCAACAGGATACTGACCGGGAATACAAGGTGCATGAGGCGCAGGGTCTTGTGTCTGATCTCGGAAAACGATGCTTCCCCTCGGCCTGCTACAATCGGTACGAGCGCTGCGTTCAGGGCTTCGCTGAGTGCGATAATCAACGGAAATTCCCTTGCGCCATAGCGGAAAAGGGCAAACTGGGCGCTGTCCCCCGCATAATACCGGTTTACGGACCACCCACCGTACGCCTGGATCAGACCGCCTAAGAAGGCGTAAGCAATAAGGGGCACCGCAAGTGCGAGCCAGGGCCCAACCAGTGGCCAGCCTGCTTTCCAGGTCCCCCCGAGTTGTGAAATTTCATAAAGGAGCCAGCTATGTTTGGCGAATCCGAGTAATGTAAAGCCCAGAAATATGCCTTCCAGGCCCCAGCCGAACAGGATGGGGATACCAATGGCGAGCAATGCACCGCCAAACGACAGCGCACCAAACCAGGTAATCGCCTGCGCACGTCCCTGCAGGAGTAACAGGTATTCCAGTAAAAATGTCGGCAGGTGCAGCAATTGCTGGAATAAGAAAAGTGTGTAATAAGGTAATCGGCCCTGGCCTGCCAGAAAGTACAAAAGCGGTTTACTGCCGCCATACATCAGCACCGTCAATAGAACGCTGATGGCCAGCATTACCAGATAAGCCGTAACCATAAACTGCTCCTGGCGGGGAGGGTCAAGCCGGGGATACATCGAAAGCAGCGCCTGGACAAGGCCGCTCACCCAAAAAAAACTCAACGCGTACTGAACGAAAAATAATTGCTCATATACACCGATCTCACTTGCCGATAATGCACTCTTTGTCAGGAGTACGGACGATAAAAGCAGGCTGGCTTGTCTCATCAACTGAAACCCCTGGAATGCCCCTTCAGGTGATATGGCCCATAAACGGTTCAATGCGCGTTGAGTGGGGTGACGGTTTCATCAAAAACGATGTGGTATTGCTCCAACTCTTTCAGCACGGGTAAATACACTTCCGGGGTCACCGGGATCTGTACACCCCGTGATTTTATGGCCCCCTCGATCACCAGCCGTACAAAGATACCCATTGGCAGACCTACTGTCCGGGCCATTGCGGTATCCTGGGCGTTATTGCCTTTTAGTTGCATCGTGGATTTGTGGAGAAAATGCTTCCCTTCAAGCAGATATTCGACTTCATGGTGCATGATGACCATATCCTTATCTGTTTCTTTCAGTTGCCACTTGTCGCGGATGAGGTGCTCGAGGATCAGGGCAGGGGTGGCATTGTGCAGCTTGATCTTTTTTTTACGGAAAAGCCCCAGCCATTCCAGCTTTTGGATGACTTCGCCGTTGGGGTCTTCCCCCAGCATCTGACAGACCCTCTCCTTCAGCGATCCCCCTTCATATTTACCGACGTACGCGTCCAGCAGCTCGTAATAACTGAGCTCGCCGGACTGGAAAAGTGGAAAGTCGCCATCGGTAAGGCCGATTTGGACAAGGGCATCCCAGGCTTTTCCAAAACCTGGGTAGCGGAGTGTACCCCTGAGGATATTCGGGATATCCGACAAACCATACATTTCCCGGTACAGCAGGGAATCCCTGTTGGCATAAGCCTCCCAGCGCCCGGTACCCGGTATATCCATGATCCTCGTCTCCCGGAATAAGCGGTGATAGGGGATGTAGCGCAGTTTGCCGTCTTCGAGGTATTGCGCCGTTCCCTGCCCGGCCAGCACGACGTTCCTGGGGTTCCAGGAAATCTTGTAATGCCAGGGGTTATCATCGCTCTCCGGTGCTACCAGGCCACCGGTAAATGAACGGAACGCATTGATTTTGCCCCCTTTTGCCTTGATCTCATCAATAATACGCATGGCCGACATGTGGTCAATGCCGGGGTCGAGCCCCATTTCTCCCATAAAGATGAGCTCCCGCTCCCGGACCTGGTCGCCAAGGCTGTACATTTCACGGGAAACATAAGAAGCTGTAATGAGGTGCTTTTTGAGTTTGATGCAGTCGTAGGCTACTTCCAGGTGTAAATGCGCCGGGAGCAGGGAGACGACTACATCGGCTCTGCCGATCAGGTCTCTGCGGTCGTTGGCCTTGTGTACGTCCAGCCAGGCAGCGCGGCCATTGGGGTGTCCGTCGATTTTTTTTTCTGCCTTATAGGGGTCGGCATCCGCAACGGTAATAAACCATCCTTTTTCCGCTGCCATGGACAACACATAATCTATCAGGGCACCAGAAGATAGACCCGCTCCAATAATCAGAACGTTGTTCATATTTAGCATTTATTTTGTGAACGCGGCAATACTGCCCCGGTGGCGCTGTGTTTTGAAGGAGCGCTCCGATGGAGGCTGTCTTAAAGTCGTTTGGGGCTAATATTTCATCAGACTTGTTGCGAAAAAAGGCATGTCGCCGCACCAGGCATAAAATTGTATCCGATGCGTGCCCGACAAATAAAATTTCCCGCCTGCGGCGAGGATGAGTATTTTAATACAACCAAAAGCGTTTTAAGGCGGCCCCGCAATAAGTCTGTTGAACAATTATACAAAAGAATGTTTTTGTTGGTATCATTGCAGTTAGGGCGAAAAATGGTTTTATCCGCAAAAATCAGGAAGATGGAGGAAAAAACTTTCACGGTAAATTACCGGGTTTATACCGGCAGTTCGGAATTTGACCACAAAGATAAGGAATTGATCAGGTGCGCCCAAGAGGCGCAGCAACATTCTTATGCCCCCTACAGTGGTTTTCAGGTGGGGGTTTCCCTTCGTATGGCCGATGGAAGTTTGATCGGTCATGGCAACCTGGAAAATGCTTCTTATAGTCTATGCTTATGTGCGGAGCGCTCGGCGTTGGCCGCCGCAGCCGTAATGTTCCCCGGGATGTCTGTGGGCACTATTTGCATCAGCGCCTCCGCAGCACAGCAGATGGTATCGCCTTGTGGGGCGTGCCGGCAGGTAATCAGCGAGACAGAAGCACGGCAGAAAAGCCCGGTCCGGGTATTGATGCAGGGAAATGAAGGACAGTGGCTGGAGTTTCCCTCGGCCACAGCACTACTGCCTTTTCCTTTTGGACCTGAAAACCTGTTGTAGCGCATACAGGGCTGGCTCAGGTTTTGCTGCGCAGCCATTCATTCGCTTTTTGGGCATCTTCGGGGGTATCCACGCCGATGGTGTCTTTGTCGGTAATAGCGATAAAGATGGAGTAGCCATTTTCCAGCCAACGGAGCTGTTCCAGGGATTCCGAGCGTTCGAGTATGGATGGAGGAAGTCCCGCTACTTCGAGCAAAGTTTCCCGCTGGAAGCCATATAGCCCGAGATGCCTGAAATGGGCTTCCTTGCCGGCCCATTCGGCCGCTGTAACGCCCCTTAGAAAGGGAATCGGGCTTCGGCTGAAGTACAGGGCATGCCCGTTTTTATTAAAGACAACTTTCACCACGTTCGGATTGAATAGCGATTCCTGGTCCTGAATGGGTATGGCAAGGGTGCTGATTTGAGCACGGCCCTCCAGTAGGGGGCGGGTAACCCGCTCGATCTGCACGGGATCGAGAAAAGGCTCATCGCCCTGGATATTGATACAGATGGCATATTCGGGAAGTAGGGCGGCAACTTCTGCGCAGCGGTCTGTGCCGCTCAGGTGCTCTGCGCGGGTAAACAAGGCTTCTGCCCCAAAACCTTTTGCATGGTCGTATATCCGCACATCATCGGTTGCGATGACGATATGGTCAAGTATGCCGCCCGCAGCCGCTTGCTCATAAACCCGCTGGATCATGGACTTGCCGCCGATATCTGTCAATGGCTTTCCCGGAAAACGACTGGAATCATATCGCGCGGGGATAACTCCCAGGACTTTTTTATTCGCTTTCATGAGGCTCAATTAAAAATTATTTATGGTTATGCAAAAAATCCGATCGCTGTGCCGAAGACAAAATAATGCTAAGTGGTGTAAGATTTGACAAGGGTACACATTTTATCAGGAGATAACCTCATGAAAGTTG
>Ga0068876_10000782_pt1 | contig 25342 bp, 22 predicted proteins | sample NOAtaG_6_FD_66442 | JGI IMG/M metagenome (GOLD analysis project Ga0068876, IMG submission 66442) | Freshwater lake microbial communities from Lake Erie, under a cyanobacterial bloom - NOAA_Erie_Diel5S_2200h metaG | ecosystem: Environmental > Aquatic > Freshwater > Lake | place: USA: Ohio, Lake...
CTACCAGAAAAGCTAGTGATACCGAGATTAAAAGAACGGCAGCTTCTGCGAATGATAAAATATTTGCTAAGTTGGATTCAGACTTCTTGTTTGAAGGTATTTCCTATTCCGTTAAAAGTTTCAAGTTTTATGTATTCTCGGGGGGTAATTATAAGGAATTTATGGGCAACGGTAATACCTTGACTTCAGAAATGAAGGCCGCAATTTCTGCGGCGAAGAATAATGCGCAAATTGGATTTATCAATATCATTGCTGTCGGACCCGATGGTGCCGACAGAAAATTGAACAACATCATTTTGAAATTGGTGGATTAATAATAGAAATTATGAAAAAGAGCTTCTTAGTCATTTGGGTTTTTGTCATAGGTTTTGCTTATTTCAGCAATGCTCAGACCGCTTTGGATGGAGCTTACGTTCCAGAGCACAATCCCACACGCAGAGTGATTCCCTACCCGCACTTACGTCAGGCCGATGTAATGTGGAAGAGAAGGATTTGGGAGCGAATTGACTTGAAGCAGAAAATGAATTTCTCTTTGTATTATCCAACGATTCCAATCAAGGGGCGTTATTGTTTGTTCGATTTAATTCGTCAAGGTATCTTGGATGGTCAAATCACGGCTTACAATACCACCAATGCGATGGGTCAAAATGATGATGAGTTTACAAATCCATTAACAGCGGAACAAATTCAGGATGTTTATTATCCTAAGGTTCCAGAGGATTCCTTGGATGAGAATGGAGAGAAAGTGGGGTTGAAATATGTCACGAATGAGTTAAAGTCAGACAAGGTGTTGATGTATGAGTTGAAGGAAGATTGGATATTCGATAAGCAGCGCTCAGAGCGTTACGTGCGAATCATTGGCATTGCTCCAGTGGTAGAGAAGAAGTTGGAGAGCGGTGTAAAAATTACCCAAACTATATTCTGGTTGTATTTCCCGGAGTGTCGTTATTTGTTTGCTAACGCGGATGTCTTTAACCTGCATAACAATTCTCAACCTATTACTTTTGATGATTTATTCCAAAAGAGGATGTTCAATGCCTATGTGGTAAAGGAAGAAAACGTTTACGATAGAAGAATTGCCGAATATTTTGTGGACCCTTTGAAGCAAATATTGGAGAGCGAGAGAATCAAGGAGGAGTTATTTCTCTTTGAGCACGATCTCTGGCATTATTGATGAAAGATATTTAAAAGCCACCGCTGAGGTGGCTTTTTTATTTCTATTCCTTCGGAGATAAGATGTAAATTTGCGCCGCTATGGTAACGATTGGGAATTTAAGCGTTCATTTTGGATCAAGAGATTTGTTCAGCAATATCACTTTATTCATTGGACCGAGAGAAAGGATGGGTTTGGTGGGAAAAAATGGAGCGGGTAAATCCACACTATTAAAAATTTTAGCGGGATTACAAACGCCGTCTTCGGGCAGTGTAGCGATGACTCGGGGAACCACTGTTGGTTATCTGGCGCAAGAGATGGAGCACCGGTCTGGAGTAACTATAAGAGAGGAGGCCGCTTCAGCGTTCTCTGAAACTTTAGAAATGCAGCAAAGGATGGACGAGTTGATGGATGCCATTGCGGTGCATCAGGATTATACCAGTGATGATTATGCCAACAAGATTGAGGAGATTGAGACCATCAGCCATCGATTGAGTTTGGTGGATGCTACTAAGATGGATGAGAAGATTGAGCGTGTTTTGCGGGGATTGGGATTTAAGAATGAAGATTTTGATCGAGAATTGAGCGAGTTCAGTGGGGGCTGGAAAATGAGGGTGCAGTTAGGTAAGTTGTTGTTGAAGAATCCTGATTTGCTTTTGCTAGATGAGCCAACCAATCACTTGGATATAGAGAGCATTCAGTGGTTAGAGGAATTTTTAGTCGACTACGAAGGTGCTATTGTACTAATTTCTCACGATAGAACTTTTTTGGATGCCGTTACCAAGCGAACGGTAGAAATCTCGAAGGCGAGAATTTATGATTATAAGTTCTCTTACAGCAAGTACATCGAGCAAAGACTAGAGGAGATAGAAAGGGCGGAAAATGCAGCTGCCAACCAAGCGAAATACGTTGAGAAAACCCAAAAGTTGATTGATAAATTTCGGGCAAAAAAAGATAAAGCTGCTTTTGCGCAAACCCTCATCAGGAAATTGGATAAGCTAGAGAAAGTAGAGGTGGATGATATTGATTCTACTTCGCTCAACATGCGCTTTCCTCCTGCACCTCATGCAGGAAAGGTGATATTGAAAGGACATGCCATTGGGAAAGCATTTGCCGAAAAACGGTTGTTTTCCAATGTAGAATTCATGATCAATCGCGGAGAGAAGATTGCCTTGATTGGAAAGAACGGAGTGGGGAAAACCACATTGTTAAAGGTTATTCTAAGTCAATTGCAACATGAAGGGGAAATAGAATGGGGACATGCGATTCAAATGGGTTATTACGCACAGAATCAAAGTGAGGAATTGGATGGTGAAAAAACAGTATTTCAAACCATAGATGATGAGGCTGTGGGCGAAATCAGGACGCAGATACGCGGCTTGTTGGGCGCTTTTTTGTTTGGTAGAGATGAAATTGATAAAAAAGTAAAAGTTCTCAGCGGAGGTGAAAAGGCGCGTTTGGCGCTGTGCAAGTTGCTTTTGAAGCCCAGCAATTTTTTAATCATGGACGAGCCTACCAATCACTTGGATTTGGTTTCTAAAGAGGTGTTGAAACAGGCATTGGCCCAATATGACGGCACACTTCTGGTGGTTTCCCACGACAGAGATTTTTTAAAAGAGCTGACAGATACCGTGTATGAGATTTTACCGAATCGCTTGAAAACATGGAAGGGTGACGTTATCGATTTCTTGAAGGAGAAGAAGGCGGAAAGCATTGCCATGTACGAGCGCGAGCAAGTGGTGAAGAAGGCGGTGGTGGAAACAGCCAAGACCACTCAACCAGTTACGAAGGAGGATGAAAAGGAGAAAAAGCGAAAGGTACAGCTGATACAGAAATTGGAAAAACAAATTCAGGAATTGGAAAATGAAATTGCGGATATGGAAGCAGGGATGGCCTCTTTGGATTACACCAATGTAGAAAAAGTTCAAGAGGTGGTAGGCGCATTTGATGCCAAGAAGCAACAATTGAATGACAAGTTTTTGGAGTGGGAAGCAATGTCTTCAGAATAGTGTTAAATTACATCTCCGATACAACCATGAGGACTATATTTGGTCTATTGAACTAAACTACTTTATATGAAAAAAATTCTATCTTTATTTTTTGCCCTTGTGGCCATTTCGTTTTCAGCTTTTTCGCAGGGCGCTCCTGCATCTGGAACGGTCATCAATAGCAATGGAAACGTTGTGGTAACCATTACCTATGTTGATTCGTTAGCTGGTACCTCTGGCACCCTAACCGTTACAACGGACGCGAATGGGGCGTTTCAAGTATTGATTCCATTTACCCAAAATCCAACCGGTCAAATTAGTTTGTTCGCTTGGGCTTGTATAACAACTTGCACGGGACAAACGACTTGCGATATGGAAACGTGGACCCCTGGTACTATCATAGTATTTAACCCATTATTCTATTGCGGAAATGTATTCGATATGGATGGAGATGGATACAGCACTCCAGTTGATTGTAATGATTCGGATGCAATGACTTATCCAGGAGCTAATGAGGTTTGTAACAATGGAGTCGATAATAATTGCAACGGTACCATCGATGAGGGATGCAACGGGGATAGCACTTTTGTGGATACTGACGGTGATGGATATCCAGCATTCGCTGATTGTAATGATAACAATCCATGGGTAAATCCAGGAGCCATTGAAGAGTGTAACAATGGTGTTGATAATAATTGTGATGGAAACATTGATGAGGGTTGTAACGGAGATACCACTGCTGTAGACAACGATAACGATGGTTATACTAGTTTGGTAGATTGTAATGATAGTAATCCTTGGGTAAATCCAGGTGCATTTGAAGAGTGTAACAATGGTATCGATAACGATTGTGATGGTATAATCGATGAAGATTGCGGCGGTTTGGATTGCAGTGCAAATATTATTCTGTTAACTGATTCCGCTTTGAATGGCGCAGGTAATGCTTATGAGGTATGGGTGATCAATGCAACCAATCCGTCAGGAAACACTTTTGTTTGGAACATGGGTGACGGCATGACTTTAACAGGAGCTTATCCCACCTACACTTACAGTGAATTAGGTACTTATACTTTGTGTGTGTATGTTACGAATGCTGCAGGTTGTGTGGATTCTGCGTGTGTAACCTTTACTGTAAATCCTGATGGCAGTGTCTCTCCAGGGGGCGCATTGCAACAGACTTTTACTTTGAATGTGAGTGCGGCTGGACCAGTTGGAGTGGATGAAATGAACATTTCAAATGAATTGAACGTATATCCTAATCCTGCTCAAGATCAAACAACGATTACATGGAATGCAGATAGAAAGGAAAATGGAACTACCTATATCTATGGCATAAATGGTCAAGTAGTAGCGTCTTTCCAATATCAAGGTGTTACCGGAAGAAACCAAATTCAATTGAATACTTCAGAGTGGAGCACAGGTCTTTATCAAATTGTAATGATTTCAGAAAAAGGCGTAAAACGCAGTGTGCAAGTTGCTAGATAATTCAACCCATTGAAAATTAAAAAGGGAAGCGATCGCTTCCCTTTTTTGTATTAAAAAAATTGATGACTTGGTTATTGTATGTGTTTTTCCCCCGCTAATGAGGCACCAACTAGATCGTGTATTTGTTGCATTAGAGGGTACATCAATACATCGTCCTGAATAAAGGGGATAACTTTTCTAATCTTGTGAAAATAGTTTTCTACAACCTCTGAAGAGGAGAGCGGTCTTCTAAATTCCAACGCTTGCGCTCCCGTCATCCATTCGATGCCGAGCAATTTTTCGATATTATCCATTACTCGGTGCAGCTTGGTGGCCGCATTGGCGCCCATGCTCACATGGTCTTCTTGTCCATTGCTACTATCAATGGTATCCACCACCGCAGGGGTGCATAGTTGTTTATTTTGCGAGACAATAGAAGCGGCGGTGTATTGCACAATCATGAAGCCGGAATTTAATCCGGGGTTAGGTGTCAGAAAAGCGGGTAATCCTCTTTGACCACCGATCAATTTATAGACTCTTCGCTCGGATATACTTCCCAACTCCGCCATGGCGATGCATAGAAAATCCATCACCAAAGCCAAGGGTTGACCATGGAAATGTCCACCACTCACTACTTGGTTTTCTTCTACAAAAACCACGGGATTATCGGTTACTGAATTGATTTCGGTTTCCACCACTTGCGCAGCATAGGCAATGGCATCTATAGTGGCGCCATGCACTTGAGGGACACAGCGAAAACTGTAAGGATCTTGCACATGCGCTTTAGGTTGCGCCTGAATTTGGCTACCTGTTAAATTGGCCAGTATTTTCGCACCTACGGCTACCTGTCCTCCATGGGGTCTTACTGAATGCAAATATGGCAAGAAGGGCTCATGTCGACCATCGTACGCTTCCAATGATAATGTAGCTAGGTCATTGGCTAATGGAGCCATTGATTGCGCGCGCCACACATTGTAAGTGGCATATGCACTCATGAATTGAGTGCCATTGATCAAGGCCAATCCCTCTTTGCTCTTTAAGACAATCTCTTCCCTTCCGATTATCTCTAATGCTTTCGCACCAGAGATGATTTTCCCTTGGTGCCTTGCTTCTCCTTGTCCAATAAGCGGTAAGCATAAGTGGGATAAAGGAGCCAAGTCACCACTAGCACCCAAGGATCCTTGTTGATAAACAATAGGGTAGATCTCGTTGTTATAAAAGTCAATGAGGGTTTCGATGGTGATTCTCTGAACTCCACTAAAACCGCGGCTAAGTCCAATGATTTTAAGCAGCAGCATCAAGCGAACGATTTTGCTGGGAACTTCTTCTCCCATTCCGCAAGCATGGGAAATCAGTAAATTCTTCTGAAGGGTACTCAAATCATCAGGTGCAATGATCGTATTGCATAAGGATCCAAAGCCTGTATTCACTCCGTAAATGGGAGCCTGATCAGGTTGACCCGTAGCATCTAAATATTGGCGAGAGGCTTCAATGTCCTTCCAGCAATCCTCTGCCAATTGAATTTTAGCGGAGGATTGATAGATTTTTTTTAATTCAATTAAAGTCAGTGGACCTTTCGGAATGATCATGCGGTCACTTTTGGTGAGGCTGCCATGATTTCTTCATTGGCAAACTCTTTGAATTTCTCAAAATTGTTCACGAATTTCTCTGCGAGTTCCGATGCCTTTGCGTCATAAGCAGCTCCATCTTTCCAAGTTGATTTTGGATCCAATAGTTCGCTAGGAACATCTGGACAAGTAGTGGGCATCGCTAATCCAAAGATCTCATGTGTTTTGAAATCCACATTGTCCAATTTACCTTCTAATGCGGCGGTAATCATGGCACGGGTATATTTCAATTTCATGCGCTCCCCGGTACCATAGGAACCTCCGCTCCAGCCGGTGTTGATCAACCAAACCTTGGCTCCACACTCATCAATCTTCTTTCCCATCATCTCCGCATACTGCGTGGGATGCAAGGGGAGGAAAGGCGCTCCAAAACAAGCGCTGAAGGTGGTGGTAGGTTCTGTGATACCCGCTTCTGTACCCGCAACTTTGGCGGTATAACCGCTAATGAATTGATACATGGCCTGTCCTTTGGTCAACTGGCTGATGGGAGGCAATACACCAAAAGCATCGCAGGTTAAGAAGAAAATATTTTTTGGAATGCCGCCCAGACTGGGTTGCATGATGTTGTCAATGTGATGAATAGGGTAACTAACGCGGGTGTTTTCTGTACGAGAACTATCCGAATAGTTGGGCGTCACTCCGTCTTCTTGGAAGCCGATGTTTTCTAAAATCGCCCCGAATTTAATGGCATCATAAATTTGTGGCTCTTTTTCGCGGGTCAGGTCAATGGTTTTGGCATAACACCCGCCTTCAAAATTGAAGACGGTAGAGTCGGTCCAACCGTGCTCATCGTCTCCGATCAATTGACGGTTGGGATCAGATGAAAGCGTAGTTTTTCCTGTTCCACTCAACCCAAAGAACACAGCAGTGTCTCCGTCTTTACCCACATTGGCAGAGCAGTGCATGGGCAATACTCCTTTTTCGTGGGGGAGGACATAATTCAATACCGTGAAAATTCCTTTTTTAATTTCTCCTGTATAACCCGTTCCACCGATAATCGCCATTTTCTTGGTGAAATTGATCACCGCGAAATTGTGTTGACGGGTTCCGTCCGTTTCTGGATCGGCTATGAATCCTGGAACACAGATAACATGCCAATCGGGTTGGATGTTTTTCAACTCTTCCTGGGTGGGACGCATGAACATGTTGTAAGCAAACATATTGCTCCAGGGGAACTCTGTTACCACACGCACATTCATTCTATATCGTGGATCTGCACAAACAAAAGCATCTCTCACATACACCTCTCTCCCCACTAAATAGGCGCGCATGCGATCAAATAACTGATCAAATTTTTGACTCTCAAAGGGGATGTTAAACTGACTCCACCAAACTGATTTTTCAGTATTGGCATCTTTTACAATGAACTTATCTTTGGGAGAGCGACCCGTGAATTCTCCAGTATCTAAGCACAATGCACCGGTGTCTGAAAGACTTCCTTGTCCTAAGGTAATGGTTTCCTCTACCAATTCTGCGGGTGATAAATTCCAAAATGCCGCTGCCAAATTTTTTAGTCCCAAGTAATCGAGCGTTGCGCCTTCGGGACGGATGCCTACATGATTCATGTTTTAGTTTTTAAGTTCGACTTTCATTTAATCGTGGAGCAAAGGTAAGAAAGGGATGGTAATTATGGTAAATAACTGGAGTGTGGTTATTTCAGTGTAAGATGTTGTGTGCTATGATTTTTCATAGTGGACATTGTTATTTTACTTCAGAGAAATTTTCTAATTTTGATTCTGTAATCTTTGAACCCCATTGTCTATGAGAAAAATGTTTTTGTCTTTCGTGATTAGTCTTTTGACCATGGTTTCAATAAACGCGCAAAACCTCACCAAAAGAGAGGTGTATCAGTCATTGGAAATGGGTCAAAAACAACTCATCCACAAGACGATTTCGAGTTATTGGGATTACTCATTATATGCTGATACAGTGGAGGTGCATCAATTTTTAGGTTGGTTGGATACTGTCACCACCCCTGGGGTGTGGGTGGGAGAATGGGCGGTTTTTCCATGCAAAAAAATATTCAGAAACATCAATCAAGGCAATGGTAGCTCAATTTCAGATGTTCTCTATTTCATCGCGGGTAATGCCGCTAATGAGATAAGGACCATTTCCGATATCGACAGTTTATATGATATCACCTATCATGCTTTTAATGACATTTCGGAGGCCATTCTTATAGATAGTACATCGGAATTTTGGATAGGGGATACGGATGCTTGCATAGATAGTATCACTAAGTTAAACAAGCAAATCCAATATTTTGGTTTGTCTACTTCAGGTGAACCTCGCTACACTTCCTCTGAGACGAAACGCGGTGTAGGCGAAGTCATGTATAGGGATTCCATTCCTAACTCAAATCCTCAATTATTTTCGTTTCCCGAATATTCTGAAAAGCGCGAGCAAATATTATTCGAGGATAGCCATGGGCAATGCTCTGATGAGGCTGTTGTTTTCAAAGAATCCATTGCTGATGAAGGTTTGACTTTGTATGACATCAATAATTTTGATGTAGGAGATGAATTTATTTACTCTGAATCGTATGGATCACACGATATGATGGGAGGTTGGAGCACCAGTACTTCCTATTCTTATGTTAAGATTACGGCGAAGCAGGAAACTTCCAATGAGTTTATATATACTTATGATAAGCATGTGTGGTCAGATGCAGGGGACCAATGGAATATGAATTTGGAAATGAATTTGTCAAAATTGGGCCATATCGACCCCACATTGTCAAGTGCAACCTATCTTCCTAATGGAATGACTGTATTTTATGATAGCTTATGTCATTTGCCTACTTGGAATTGGAGTTGGGACGAATACCTTTGGGATACATGGTACCAGAGATCAGAGGGCTATGGAAAAGGATTGGGTCATATTAACTCGTACACTTATCAAATGAATTACAGTCACTCCCTGCAATTAGTGGATTTTAGAAAGAATGGAATGGCCTGTGGTGATTGGATGGAGATGTCAGTGGCAAAAGAGGAAGGACAGAAAAGTTGGAGGGTTTTCCCTACTCTTGTTTCCAATGAGGTTGATGTGATCTCCCCCTCGGGCTTTAGGAATGTACAATATCAGATTCATGATCAATGGGGAAGAATCCTGGAATCTGAGTATCTACTCATCGATAGTGAACAGCAACAAAATACCCTTAGTTTCTTGAATTACCCCTCTGGAGTATATTTCCTCTCTTTTTTAGCGGAAGGAGATGTCCAATCTATTCAGCGTGTGATCAAGTTGCAGTAATAAAAAAATGCGCATCATATGCGCATTTTAGACTATTTGGATATTCTATATTATCGGATATATCTCCAGTCTTGCCCATTTTTAATGGCCTTTACACTGGCGTAAATGAGTTCAATGACGGCTTCGACATCCTCTTTGTGCACCATCTCTACCGTGGTGTGCATATAGCGCAAGGGAAGTGAGATGAGCGCACTCGCTACGCCCATATTGCTGTAGGCAAAGGCATCTGTATCCGTGCCAGTGCTCCGCGAGGCCGCTTGTCTTTGAATTTCTATTTTGTTTTTATCTGCCACTTGAATGATGTGCTTCAATAAATTATTTTGAACGGCGGGCCCATAGCTCAGCACAGGCCCCTTTCCGGCACTCAATTCTCCATCTCTCACCTTATTCATCATCGGGGTGCTACTGTCGTGACAAACGTCGGTAACAATCGCTACATCTGGATTGATACGATGGGCAATCATTTCTGCTCCTCTTAATCCTATTTCTTCTTGCACGGAATTGGTGAAATAAATTCCAAAAGGCAACTTATCTTTTCTCTCTTTCATGAGTCGGGCCACTTCAGCAATCATGAATCCTCCGATACGGTTATCCAAAGCTCTTCCTACATAATATCGATCATTCAATACCATGAATTCATCATCGAAGGTCGCAACACAACCGACATGAATGCCCATGTCTTCCACCTCTTTTTTGTTGGCCGCGCCTACATCTAAAAAGATATTGCGCATGTTTGGTGACTCCTCTTTTTCTGGGGTTCTCACGTGTATGGCTGGCCAACCAAAAACCCCTTTTACGATGCCCTTGGGGGTATGAATATTCACTCGCTTGCTGGGAGCAATCATGTGATCGCTTCCGCCATTTCTCCTCAAATAAATGAATCCATCTGGCGTGATGTAGTGCACAAACCATGCGATCTCGTCAGCGTGTGCCTCTATCACTACTTTATACTTGGCCGTTGGATTGATCACTCCCACAACCGTCCCATAGGTATCTACCATGTATTCATCGACATAGGGTCGAATATAATCTAACCACAATTGTTGGCCAGGGGATTCAAACCCTGTGGGAGATGCATTGTTTAAATAAGTTTCTAAAAAGGAAAGACTTTTCGCGTTTAAGATGCTCTTCTTTTTTTTGTTTTCTGACGGTTTTGTTTTTTTTGCCATAACATTGAATTTCTAATCAAAAGTAAACACGCATTGCGTAGATGAAATCTATCGAAAACAAAGCTATGAACACCCAATTGGTGAACAATACAAACGACAAGTGTTTACTGCAAACTGCAGATGGATCTTGGACAATTCATATTCCTGAGGTAGAAGAAACCTATCATTCACGGCATGGCGCAATGCAAGAGTCTATGCATGTCTTTATTCATCAGGGATTGCATCATTGCTCCGCTGAGCCAATCAGTGTCTTGGAAGTGGGATTGGGCACCGGATTGAATGTAATTCTTACTTATTTGAATACACATAAATCAATCGATTACCACGGCATTGAGCCGTATCCGATGGATAAAAAATTGGTGGAAGAGCTGATGGCAAAATCTGAAAGTTATGCTCAACTGTATCGATATATTCATTTCTCTCCTTCGCAGGAAGTGATTTCTTTAAGTGATTATTTTACTTTGAAGAAACATCCCATCAAGCTTTTGGATTTCGAAACGGAGAAATTATTTGACATCATTTATTATGATGCTTTTGGACCCAGAGTAGAGCCTACGATGTGGACCATTGAGGCGATGCAGAAGTGTTTTGATTTGCTCAAGCCTGGGGGCATTTGGGTAAGTTATTGTGCCAAAGGTGAGGTGAGAAGAAATCTAATGGTGGTTGGTTTTCAAGTGGAGCGATTGTCAGGCCCTCCAGGTAAGAGAGAAATGTTGAGAGCAAAAAAATAACCGCTCGAAGGCGGTTATTTCCATAAGATCTACATTTTATTGCAGAGGAACTTGAATAAATCCATTGGTGACATTTACGGTTGCACCAGTTGTTGATTTCAACGTTCCAGAGAAGGTTCCGCGGATATATCCAGGTGTTGGAGCCGATGCATATTTTTCGATAGTGAATGTACCACTGCCTCCAGATGAAGCACTACTATGAACGGTACCTGCCGCATTAGTGTAAGCAATTACGCTGTTTGGCGCGGAAGAGGGGTTGAGTGTAATGCTCAACCCGGCAAGCCAACCAGCAACGGGTTGTTGAAGGGTTACAGCAAATTGAAGACCATCGATGGTTTCTCCAATCACACTTACATTTCCTCCGGAACTTAAAAATTCCCAATTGATCGTACACTCATAGTTTACACCCCCTGCCGTCCAAGAGATGATGGTGTCGCAAGAAGGACAGGTAGAACCGCCACAATCCGTCCAAAATTCATCTCCATCGATGAGGTTATTGGTGCAATTACCGTCCGTTTGGCAAGGGCCGCACATTGTTCCTCCACAATCCACCCCGATTTCATCGCCATTCATGATATTGTCTGTGCAGGTGGGGCATTGATCACAGAATCCCATGTAAGGTTCTCCGGGATCGTACATCATGTTTGCATTCAAGTCTACAAACGGTCCACCGCAGTCTACTTGAGTTTCTGTACCGTTCAATATTCCATCATCGCACAAATCTGAACAAGAGCCACAATAAGTTCCTCCGCAGTCAATTCCTGTTTCGTCTCCATCCTGCAAACAGTTGGAGCACTGGTCACAGGCACCACATTCGCCCCCACAATCTAAACAGGTTTCTCCTAAATCGGGTTGGAAAATACCATCGATACAATGATCACATTCCTCGCAAGGACCTCCGCAATCAATCATTTGTTCATTATTATTCAATATTCCATCAAAGCAATTCGGTGGAATTTTGTTGTCTGGATTAGGGCAGCCTGTCAGTAAAATTAGGCCTCCGATGGCCAAAATAAATAGGCTTGAAAAAATCTTTGTTCTCATTTTATTTACCTTTCTAGGGGGTGAATATACAAAAAAAGACAATGCACGCCCTTATATGGTTGCATTATGCGTGGTTAATCATTTTTTTTATGTGTCTTTTTTTAATGCAATTTTGCGGCATGATGAGCAGATGGTTGGAGAAAAACAAAGTGGGAGAAAATGTATCGGAACTAACACCAATGCAGAGACTTCTGAATAAACGAGGGATATCATTGGCCAATTGGGAGGCTTTTACCCAACCAGAGCGCATGCCGGAGCATGATCCTTTTTTGATGGCAGACATGCATACAGCAGTGAATCTACTGCATGAGCATATACAAGAAGGAAATAAAATATTGGTTTTTGGAGACTACGATGTGGATGGAACTTGTTCTGTGGCCATGATGTACATGTTTATCACCAGCTTCCATGGCAACGCGGAATTTTATATCCCAGATCGATATGAAGAGGGGTATGGGTTTTCCTCTAAGGGCGCGCAGTATGCGGTAGATCAAGGTTTTCATTTGGTGATTACCTTGGATTGTGGTACCAAGGACGGGGATCGTATTCAGTTCTGCAGAGATCATAATATTGATGTCATTGTCGCTGATCATCATGAACCGGAAATCTTGCCCCCTGCCAATGCGGTTTTGAATCCAAAACGAAAGGATTGTAAGTATCCTTTTGATGGATTGAGTGGGTGTGGTGTGGGATATAAATTGATGAAGGCTTTCATTCATCAATATCCCGAGTATGAGGTGAATACTGATCAATTTCTGGACTTGGTGGCCATTGCAGCAGGTGCGGATATTGTACCGATGATCGATGAAAATCGGATTTTAGTAGCCAAAGGATTGAAAAGGATGAGGGAGGCCCTGCGTCCGGGAATTGCGGCTTTGATCAAAAAGGCAGGTTCAAAAAAAACGGAATGGACGGTTACTGACTTGGTATTTCTATTAGCTCCCAGAATCAATGCCGCGGGTAGAATCCGAAGCGGAAAGGCCTCTGTGCAGTTGATGATTGCGCAAAATGAAGAAGAAATTGAGTCACTGGCCAATGAGGTGGAGGCGTATAATAAGTCAAGAAGGGTCATTGATATGGAGGTGTCTGAGGCAGCCATTCAAAAAGTGATGGAGGATCCTTTCAATGAGCAATCAGTGGTCACGGTGGTATGGGGAGAGGATTGGCTCAAGGGAGTGATTGGAATTGTAGCGTCTCGGCTTATTGAAAAATTTTATAAACCCACTATTGTATTCACAGAGAGTCATGGCGTATATGCGGGCAGTGCTCGTTCTATTGAGGGCATTGATATTTATCAGGCTTTGAATGATTGCAGGGACTATCTTTTGCAATTTGGCGGGCACACCATGGCAGCAGGAATGTCCGTTGAAAGGGAAAGGGTAAAGGAATTTAGAGAAAAGTTTGATCAGGTAGTGCGTAGCAAGATGGAGGAGATTCCGGCCATACCTACTTTTTATTACGATATGGAGTTATTATTGGAGCAAATAGATTTGGATTGGGTGAGAGAAATGCAGGGATTGGCTCCATTTGGTCCTGAAAATATGACTCCAGTTTTTTTATTCAAGAACGTCCGTCATGTTTATCCGCCCAAGATCATTGGAAACGATGGAAAGCATGTCAAATGTACTTTTCGTCAGCAATCCGTGGGCAAATACTGGGATGCGGTAGGATTTTCTATGGCAAAAGATTGGGATGTCATTTGCCAAAAATCTTTAGATGTCTTGGCCTCTTTGGAGATCAACGAATACAACGGAAGAGTCAGTGTGCAATTGATGTTGAAGGCGGTTCGTATTCATGAGGAGTAAGCCTTTATCTTTGCAGCATGGAACAACGGACAGAACTGAATGCGCTAGGCGAATTTGCCTTGATCAAGCATTTAACTCAATATTTTTTACCCCAGCATGAATCCACTATCAAAGGAATAGGCGATGATGCCGCGATTGTATCTTCAGACGGTGTCCATGATCAGGTGGTCACTACAGATTTGTTGATAGAAGGGGTGCATTTTGACTTAATGTATACTCCACTGAAGCATCTCGGGTATAAGGCGGTAGCTGTCAATGTCAGCGATATTTGTGCGATGAATGCAAGGCCGAAGTACATTACGGTGAGTTTTGCGGTCAGCAACAGATTCTCCCTAGAAGCGATGGAGGAGTTGTATAGTGGAATGCAATTGGCTTGCGAGAAATATGGAGTGGATTTGATAGGGGGTGATACTTCAAGTGCACCCTCGGGTTTGATGATATCCATCACGGCCATTGGTGAAGTGTTGCCGGAAAAAGTGGTGACGCGTGATGGCGCCAAACTGAACGATTTGATTGTCGTATCCGGTGATTTAGGAGGTGCTTATCTCGGACTCCAAGTGTTGGAGAGAGAGAAAGAGGTGTACAAATCTACCCCGTCCATCCAACCAGATCTAAGCGGGTTTGATTATTTGTTACAGCGCCAATTGAAGCCCGAGGCAAGGATGGATGTCCTCCAATTTTTAAGTGACCTTAAAATACAACCGACAGCGATGATTGATGTTTCGGATGGGCTTTCATCAGACTTGATGCACATTGCCAAGCAAAGTATGTTGGGCTGCGATATTTACGAGAATAAAATTCCATTGGCGCCAGATACCATCCGGGTAGCGGCTGATTTTGGCTTGGATCCTTTAACTTGCGCCTTGAATGGTGGAGAGGATTATGAATTGCTATTTACCATAACCCAAACGGATTATGAAAAAATCAAAGGTTCTCCTCATTTCTCTATCATTGGTCATATGACAGAGGAAAGCACAGGATGCAGATTGATTACCAAATCCAATGAGGCCTTTAACCTACAAGCACAAGGTTGGCAGGCGTTTAAGGAGTGATATCCGAATCTCGGATGATGAAATAGGAATCGTAATAAAAATCACTCGGTAATGCAGATGCTTCTCTCAAATAGCAATCCCATTCGTTAAAGTTGTATGGATCTTTGTTTAGGATGAAATTATTCACTACTTCCAAGTAAATACTGTCTCCGTAATAGTAATCGTAGCTGGACTGAATGGGGGATTGCATATCCCATTGCCCGCTCATTCCCTGATAATCCAGATAGACGGTGTCTCCTGAATAAATCTCCATGGTTGAATAAATATTATTCCTATCATAGCCGCGATACAGGATGATGGTTTTTTGAGAGGAGTTGACAATATATCGCTCGTTGCTGCTAGATTCATTGCACGACCACACGGATACTGCTATCACTGAAAAAAATACCCAATTAATAATTTTCATAACTTCAATTTAGAATTTCTGCTATTGTAAAAAAAGAACCTGTGGCTAAGATAAGATCATTTTCATTTGCGTTTTCTTTTGCATGTGAAAATGCAGCACTTACACTTTCATAAACTTTGCCCTGCAGTCCGCAATTTTTCGATTTATCGGCCAATAATCGGGCGTCCATGCCCCTGGGAATATTGGCTTTGCAAAAATAATATTGCGCTCGCTTGGGGAAAAAGGTGAGCACCTTATCCACATCTTTATCATTCACCATGCCCAGAACAATATGTAATTGTTCATGTGGAGTTAATGCCACTTGTTCTAAAACTGATTTCACTCCTGCTTCGTTGTGCCCTACATCCGCTATAATTAAGGGATTTTCTTGTAAAATTTCCCATCTCCCTCTTATTCCTGTTAATTGCTTTACCTGCATAAAACCCAGGGCAATGTTGTGTTCATTGAGTGAGGGAAATTCCTTTGCTAAAACTTTTAACGCGCAAAACGCTGTTTTTTTATTTTCTTCCTGATAAAGTCCCTGTAATGCGCAGGCCGGTGTGGCTATTTCAAGGTGACTGTAAAAAATTGGAGCTGTCTGCTCAATGGCTTTTTGTTCCATCACCAGTTGGGCCTCTGGTAACATACCTCCTAATACCAATGGAATGTTTTGTTTGATGATCCCGGCCTTTTCTCTGGCAATTGCGGGAACATCATCGCCCAAGAATTTTTGATGATCTAATGTCACATTGGTGATAACACTCAAAAGGGGATGAATTACATTGGTGCTATCCAATCGTCCGCCCATCCCCACTTCGATGATAGCGACATCCACTTGCTCTTGATAAAAATAATGCATCGCCAGCGCAAAAGTGAGTTCAAAAAAAGAGGGTTGGATATTTTTGATATCGGAATGGTTGTATTTAATAACAAAATCAATGACATCTTGCTGAGGAATCATGTGACCATTGATTTTGATGCGTTCCCTAAAATCCAACAAGTGTGGGGAAGTGTATAGGCCCACTTTATATCCAGAGGCTTGCAGGCTTGCGCTGATCAAGTGCGAGGTGGAACCCTTTCCATTGGTGCCTCCGACATGTATCGTTTTTACTTTTTGTTCGGGATGTCCAAGCCAATTGCAGAGCGCTTGCGTATTATCCAACGACGGCTTGTAAGCGGCTGCCCCAACCCGATGAAACATAGGGAGTTGGTCGTAGAGGTATTGCATTACCTCTTCGTAGGTCATTTGAGCTTGAATGTAATGACGATGGAACCCACCTGCTTTTTAGCATCTTCTACAACGCTAAATTTCGTTGCCAATGCCGCCTTTTTGGCCAATTCAGAAAGTTGTTGGAATCCTTCTCCAGCCACTTTAGATTTTTGTGGATCCACAGTTGCGGCTGTCACATTTCCCTTTGCGTCCACTGTAATGTTCACAAAAATGGTTCCTTCATATTGGGGTTTTTGTTCCAAAGAGGGTTCCTTGGCTACGCCTCTTCCTTTCAAATTCCATTGCACACTACCTCCCTTCCCACCAAATTGACCTTTACCGCCTAATTCGCCGTTGGGATTGCCCTCAATACCAGTGCCACCAGGAGTATTCCCTGCAGAGCTATTGCTACCTCCGGAGAATAATTTGTTGATTTTATTTTTCTTGGCCTCTTGCTCCAATTGCTCAGCGCTGGGCTCGTTGCTTGGAGTAGGACTAGGATTATTTTCCACTGGAGTAGGGGTAGAGGATCCTTGCGTTTCCACTTGCGATTGCATGTCGGAAATTACTTGCTCAATATCACCATGGGCTGCTTCCACGGCTTCTGCTTCGGATCCTAAATCGACATACTCTCCCTCTCCAGGTTCAAAATCTCCCAATGCGGCCAAGCTCAATGATTCGTATTGCACTTCTTCTTTGACAGACGTAGATACATTGCAGCTGCGCATTCCTAATAGAAGTAGGAGAAACAACAATGCATGGAATCCAAGAGTTCCAGCTAAGGGATAATATTTTTCGAGCGTGGCCATTTTACTCTATTGGTTTGGTGGCAATGACGGGTTCGCAATGCAGTACCTTCAAAGTGGAAAAAAGTTCAATGGTTTCTCCCGTGGGCACATCTCTGTCTACATTGAGAATCACTGTCCGCTTGTCCTCTGGTCTTCCAAAAAAGTAATTCTGCAAGCGATCTTTGAGTACAGCTTTATCGATTACCTCATTGTTGAGGGAGTACACCAGATCTTTGGTAATGGTAATAGTGGTACTACCTATGCTAGGAGTACCGGTGGAGGTTTTCGGTAAATTCACAGCTTCTCCATTCACCGCAAGTGTGCTGGCGATGATGAAGAAGATCAGTAGCATGAAGATGATATCAGACAAGGCAGACATCGCGGGTTCTACATGCACTTTATTTTTTCTTCCGAAGTCCATAGCAATTATTTTGTGGGTTCTTCTAAGATGTCTATGAACTCCATGGCAGTGGTTTCCATTTTGTTCACTACTTTATTGATACGGGATACCAAAAGGTTGTAGCCAATATGAGCAATCATGAAAACAATCAAACCTACTGCGGAGGACATCATTTTCAAATAGAGTCCTTCGGATACGGTGCTGATGGACAAAGAACCCGCATCTGCGATGTCTTTGAAAATGATGATGACACCGAATACAGTTCCTAAGAATCCAAACACGGGCGCTACACCGGCAATAGTGGCCAATACGATTACATTTTTTTCGAGCTTCGCCGTCTCTTGTCGGCCTACCGTTTCAATGGTTTTTTTAATCTCTTTCACGGGATTACCCAATCGAGAAAGACCTTTCAAAATAATATTCCCCATGGGATTGTTTTCTTGACGACACATTTCTTTTGCCTGATCAATTTTGCCGGCATAGATCTGATCTCTTAATCGAGTGGTGAAATTCACATCCCCCTTGAGTGCTTTGCTGGTGGCTCTCCAACGATCAATAATGACATACACGCTGATGATACTCATCAGTATTTGTGGGACATAAATGTACCAACCGGATACGAGTTGATGCATTAAAGTGGCACCGATACTTGTATTGTGAGGAGCCGTGGCATCGGGTAAATTTACCGCTTGCATGAAAATCAAATCGAATATCATCTTTTTCCGTTTTATTTATAAACGACGAAATTCAATGGAAATTGCCTTGATTTTACAGAGTGATCCATCACTTATTCAACAATGAATATTGAATAAGCATTGTTTCAATGGGTAAGCATGAAATAAACGGCGCCAGAAAAATAACCCAGAAACGCCCAAGGAGTGATTTTTTTGAAGTACCACCCAAAAGTGATTTTCTCTAATCCCATGACGGCCACACCTGCCGCTGAACCAATGATCAATATACTTCCTCCCGTGCCAGCGCAATACGCCAGAAATTCCCAAAAAGCGCCATCTTGGACAAAATGTTGAAGCCAAGCATCTGTTGTCATTTCGGCGATGGGATACATGCCCATGCTCGCAGCTACCAAAGGCACATTATCGATTACTGCCGAGAGTAAACCGATGATGATATTGATGGCGTAAATATTTTGAAATTGATCTTTCAGCCAAACCGATGCTTGCGCCAATGCGCCCAATTCCTGCAGTGCACCCACCGCTAAAAGAATTCCTAAAAAGAACAGTACAGAGGGCATGTCGATTTTTCTCAATGCACTCAAGGCGGAAAAACGAGATTTTTCAGTATCTAGTTTTCGGCCGTGCATCCAATCGGTCACCATCCATAAAACCCCTAAACTGAACATGATTCCCATGAAAGGAGGAAGGTGGGTAATGGTTTTAAAAATGGGAACAAACAATAATCCACCGAGACCAAAAAGCAAGGCAATATACTGATCTTTCTTTTCAACTTCGTGAGATGGTGTGCTGGTTGAACTACCGTCAATATTGCCTTTTAATACAACACTCAAGATGATCAAGGGTACTAGCATACTGAACAAGCTAGGCAGGAATAATTGAGTGATAATATTACCAGCCGAAATTTGTCCTCCAATCCACAACATGGTGGTAGTAACATCCCCCAATGGCGACCAAGCCCCGCCTGCATTGGCGGCTATGATGATGATGCCTCCAAAAAACCAACGAGTGTGCGTATCTGGAATAATTTTTCTAATGAGACTCACCATGACAATGGCAGTAGTGAGGTTATCCAATGCCGCCGAGAGAAAGAAAGTGATGATGGAGATGATCCAAAGCAGACTGACTTTTTTCTTCGCGGTGATGAGTTGCGTAATGATAGAAAACCCCTCATGGGCATCTATGATTTCCACTATGGTCATGGCGCCCATCAAGAACAATAAAATACTCGCAATTTCCTGCAAATGTTCCATCAGGCGAAATTCAAAAAAGCCTATCAGGCCATGCTGGTTGTCGGGATGAAGGGTCTGATAATGGGAAAAAGCGATTTGACTGGATTCAGGAAGAATCATCACTCCCATCACCAGTAATACCCAACAACCAACGCCAATGAAAAGTGCGGTGGCTGCTTTATCTATTTTAACGGTATGCTCAGTGATAATCAGAGTATATCCGAGGATGAAAAGAGCAATGATGGCGATGAACATACTATTGTGGTTGGGTGGTTTTTAAAAACATCGCTAAATGTTGACGTTTTCCCATTTCCATTACATCCACTAAGTCTTGAACGCTCAGCGTCCGATCCATTTGAATGGAAATCCCAATGGTACTGTCTTTCTGAGCAATCAAGCCCAGTCTTCTCTCTAATTCTTCCGCGGTGCAGAGGATGTTGTCTAAATAATATTGCTTCTGCGCATCTACTACCAATTGAGCGTTTTGTTTCGATTCTTTGCTCGCAGCTTCTTTAGATTCCGGCAAAAGCACTTTGATCACATTGGGGTGAGCCATGGTAGAGAGAATAAGAAAGAAAAGCAACAAGAAAAACATGATATCATTCAAAGAATGTGTGCTTACTTCCGCATCATTTTTATGTCTTCTTCGAATCTTCATTTTACCAAATTCCCTTCTTTGATAGCGAGTTTTACCAATAAGGCGTGTTGCTGAATTCTCCTGATGAAGCGATCGATTCTTTGCTGAAAAAGTTGATTCGCCGCAAAGGCGATGATGCCTACGAATAATCCCGTAGCGGAAGAAATCATTTTTTGATACAACCCCTCGGATATGACGGAGATGCTGATGTCTTGTGATTGGGAAATGTCAAAGAAAATGTTGATCACCCCGATGATAGTGCCAATAAAACCTAATAGCGGAGCGATTCCTGCTATGAGGGATAATCCTGATAAACCTTTCTCCAATTGAGATACCTCAATATTGGTAGCATCAGAAAGCAATTGATCCGTGTCTTGCATGGATTCCCCGCTTCCGGCATGAATAAAAATTCTTCCCCATGCCCCTTTTTCTTCTGCGCATAATTGAACGGCAGGGTGACTTTCTCCACTGCGTAAATAAGCAATGTGTCGATTGGATTTTTCCCCATTCACACCGTCTTGTACATTGAAATAAAGCCATCTTTCTATGATCAGATAAATGGCAAAGATCAAAACCAATCCCAATGGAATCATCACCCAACCTCCTTTGAAAATCAAAGAGAAAAAATCCAAGGAGGGACTTTCCGTTACTTGTAATATTATCATGAGTGTAAAGAGAAGAAAAAAAAACTACTTCACAAAAGCAATTTTCGTCGTGTTATCAACCGAGCCATCTGCATTGGTCACCAGTACGGAATAAATACCCCAAGAAGGTTTTTCGCCATTGTTAACTCGACCATTCCAAACCACCCTTCCTCCTTCACTATCGGCTTTGAAAACTAGATTTCCCAGGGGGTCTGTAATCATTACTTCACTTTCATAGGCCAAACCTTGAATGGTGATCAGGCCTTCATAATCTGAAGAAACAGGATTGGGGAAAGCGTACACTTTAGAAATTTCATTGTCAAAATTGGTGGCTGAGCTAACCAGTGATACCATTCCGGCATCGGTGGCAAAATACACTGTTCCATTGGCTTGATTCAATCCGATGTCATAGACATTGTTGGAAGGCAATGGACTATTTTCTTTGGTATAATGAGCCAGTTGTTCGAGGCCGTCTGCGCTGAATAAAAATACCCCATTGTTCTGTGTGGCGATCCACTTTCTATTCCCACCATCGATCTCAATGCTGTTGATGGCTTCCGTTTCCAATAGTATTTGGACATTACCATCCTGCGTAATGAGGATTTGTTCAGCGTCTGCACCGGCCTCGCTGAAGATGTCGGCTTGATTGTAAAAAATAGAAAGTCCTCGCAGACTCCCTACCCAAATAGCACCTTCCAAATCTTCAATCATGCAATAAATATCTTTGGTAGGCAAACCTCCCTCTCCTTCTTTGTCTTTTAATATTTTAAAACTGTCGTCGGTCAAGTTCCCCGGTGTATTTTTATAATCCAGGGCCAAAATCCCTTTGTTTCTGACGATGGCAAAAACATAGTTTTCTTGGGTATGGATCACTTGATCAATGATATCTGAATTGCTAATGAAGGGTTGAAAGGTATAGGAAGTGAAGTTTTTATCAGCATCCATCACGTGCAAGGGGAAATTGCTATAGCTATTCGATATCCAGGCATTCCCTTTCAAATCGAAGCAAAGTCCTGAAACTCCGGTCCAGCCAGGAGCCCAATCAAATGGACCTTCTTCAAGTGGGCAGTTGTTGGTTTGTGCATTGTAATAGGTAAGGGTTGCGCCAGGATTTCGTTCGATGACACCGTCTTCCCAACTACTGAATAACACATGATCGGTATTAGTGGGGTCCACGGCCACATCGAGTACATCAAATACCGCAGGACCGTATTCATTGCCTCCATCCCCCATGGGATCATTGATCCAGGTGTCACCTAACAATGCCGTTTGATATCCGATGTTCCAGGTATTTCCCCACCAAGGGGCCACATTTCCGGTGGCAATCCATACTTGATCATTGTACGCATTGACTTTTCTCATCGCGTCTGATCGGGGGCCATCGGGTAAAATCAAATTCTCTGTTCCTTGCGTTGTTTTATATTGCAACCCGAATTGGTCATTGGCTATCCATTGCGTGTTCGATGGATCTACAATGACTTTTTGAGCGGAGATCCATACCCAGTTGGCTTGAACCTCGTCTGTTGTCAACTGCAGATCACCATTAAAAACTTGGTAGCGATTGTTCAATGGAAGGGTGAGTACATTTTCATTGGTCCACATTTTTTGGCACCGGGTTCCGTCATTCAGATTTTGCCAAATTTCCCAAGTGTTGGTAGTGTGACTCCATTTCCAAAGATCATCTTTGGCGGCTTTTCTTCTATTCAAAAAGTAGTCTCCTTGGAAAATGATAAAATCAGCGATCGTTCCGCTGTCTGGTAGGTTAGAGATAGATTCCCATCGTTGATAATCGGCAAGAAATGGATCGTTCAATGAGGCTTTTAAAATTTGTTCGGTCCCAACAGCAAAGATCAAACTGTCTTTCAATAGTACTCTTGATATGGGCGTGACACTTCCTAAATCTCCCAGTATATAGGTGCTTTTGACTTCTTTTCGATCTAAATCAATGGTAACGACACCGAGGCCCGTGGCCAAGTATGCGATGTTGTCTTGGACCTCTACATGAAAAATCTTTTTGTTTCCAATGATGCTGCTGCGCATGATATCGGAAATATTGGTGGTGCCTGTTTTATTGACAATATCGAAATTTCCATTGCTGTATCCTACGAGTAACTCTTTGCGGGTTTTGGAGAAATAAAGTGTGCTAATTCCAACATCGCTCAATTGATTGACTTTATTGAGTCTTTCTATTTGTTGATCTTGGGTATTATAAATGAAAATGCCATTTTTAGCGGCCGCGATGATTTCATTCTCCTCTCCTTCGCAGACATCAATGATTCCGAAATAGGAAAAGCAATCATTCCAACTTCCCACCTTCTGTCCGAGAATAGAAGCAGAAATCAGCATTAACGGCAGTAGTCCTAAGAGCTTTTTCACAACAGATTGCCCAACGAAGTATGACATACTTTATTGCTTACGCATTTAATTTTTTCAACGCAATGTCAAATGCCTGTGAGGTAATTCCTGTTGCCTCTGGATGTGTCTGATGAATCTCTTTCAGTGCTTTTTGAATGGTCATTGAGGTATCATTGAAAATACTAATGTCATTAATTTCTTGGATTTCATCGCTCATCAAATAGGCAAATACTCTGGCCATTCCACAATTGGCTATGAAATCCGGAATCAAGGAGATTCTTTGGTCGGCACTTTCTGCAATAGGACCGAAGAAAATTTCGCTATCGGCAAATGGAACGTTGGCTCCGCAGGCGATGACTTGAAGTCCTGCTTTGATCATTCTATCCAATTGATCTTGGGTTACCAATCTTGAGGCTGCGCAGGGTAAAAAGACATCCGCTTCAAGGTCCCAAATCTGCTGATTGATGTCCTCAAACGAAATCATGTCGGCATCTTGCAGGAGATTGCCATTTCTTTGTAAAAATAGATCTCTGATTTTTTCAAAAGTAAAGCCTTCTGTATTGATTAATCCTCCCGTGCGATCAATGATTCCTACCACTTTGGCTCCTTCAGACGCCATGTAGAAAGCAGCTGCGGCTCCTACATTTCCCCAACCTTGCACGATGACCTTTTTATCTTTGACACTACCGCCCCATAAGTTGTAATAATGTACAACGCTCTGGGCTACGCCATATCCTGTGATCATATCGGCTACTTTGTATTGTCGATCAATGGAAGGACTTAATGAAGGTTGGTCCAATACCTTCACAACACCTTGACGGAGTTGCCCAATTCTCTTTACTTTTTGCGCTTCGGTGGGTTGGAAATGCCCATTGAAAACTCCTTCTTGCGGATGCCAAATTCCGTTGCCTTCCGTCATGGGAATTACCTCATGGATTTCGTCCACATTCAAATCTCCCCCCGTTCCGTAATAGGTTTTTAAAAGCGGTCTCACCGCTGTGTACCATCTTTCTAGTACTCCTTTTTTTCGCGGATCAGTTGGGTCAAAGTTGATCCCGCTTTTGGCGCCGCCAATGGCGGGTCCACTGACGGTAAACTTGATTTCCATTGTTTTGGCCAGCGATTCAACCTCTCTTTTATCCAATCCCTTTCTCATGCGGGTTCCTCCTCCTGCAGCACCCCCTCTAAGCGAGTTGATCACAACCCAACCTTCCGCTTCCGTTTGTGCATCTTTCCACTCAAAAACCACCTCTGGTTGGCGGTTTTCGTATTCCTTTAATTGACTTCTCATCATAATGGCGGTAAAGATAATTGCATTCACCTTTGGTTCAGATTTTCTGCCTATTTTAGCTGACATGAGTGTAATTAAGGACCATTTCAATAGTGTCGCTATTGCGTTAGCTATTATTTTCACAGGAGCCATTTTAGGAACATCATTTGTCCATCGGAATGTGGATTTGGATACCATTTCAGTGACTGGAAAGGCGGAGAAGAATTTTACTTCGGATTTGATTGTTTGGAAAGGCTCCTACGCGCGTTCAGCAGCTACGCTCAAAGATGCCTATGCCGCTGTGAATGCGGATGCGGAATTGGTAAAATCTTATTTGAATACGAAGGGTGTGGATATTAATCAATGTGTTTTCTCAGCAGTGGATATAGAGAAAGTGTTTAACACAGAGACAGACAAAAATGGAAACACTACCTCCACTTTTG
>Ga0068876_10000789_pt1 | contig 25265 bp, 26 predicted proteins | sample NOAtaG_6_FD_66442 | JGI IMG/M metagenome (GOLD analysis project Ga0068876, IMG submission 66442) | Freshwater lake microbial communities from Lake Erie, under a cyanobacterial bloom - NOAA_Erie_Diel5S_2200h metaG | ecosystem: Environmental > Aquatic > Freshwater > Lake | place: USA: Ohio, Lake...
TGAAAGAAGATTCCAAAAAGTTATGGTAGAACCAGCAACAGTTGAAGAGACTTATCAAATTTTGAATAACATCAAAGATAAGTATGAATCTCACCACAATGTAAACTACACAGAAGAAGCAATTAAGGCTTGTGTAGAACTTACATCAAGATATATGACAGACCGTTTTTTACCAGATAAAGCAATTGATGCACTTGACGAATCAGGTTCAAGGGTACATATTTCGAATATTGTTGTGCCAAAAGATATCACTGATATTGAGCAAAAACTTATTGATATCAAAGACAAAAAACAAGAAGTTGTTAAGAGTCAAAGATATGAAGAGGCAGCTAAACTCAGAGATGTCGAAAAGCAACTACAAAAACAATTAGAAGATGCTCGTAAAAAATGGGATGAGGATTCAAAAGAAAATCGTCAAACAGTATCCGAAGAAAATGTTGCAGAAGTCGTATCAATGATGACTGGAGTTCCTCTTACTAAAGTATCACAAAATGAAAATCAGAAACTAGCAAAGATGTATGAGTCACTCGCTGGGAAAGTTATTGGTCAAGATGATGCTGTCAGAAAAGTAGTTAAAGCTATTCAAAGAGGTCGTGTTGGTATGAAAGATCCAAACAAGCCAGTCTTCTCTGGAATTTTGATCGGAAACTCTGGTGTTGGTAAAACCGAACTTGCTAAACAACTAGCAAAGTATCTTTTTGACTCTGAAGAGGCTCTTATTAGACTAGATATGTCTGAATATATGGAAAAGATTTCTTTAACAAGAATACAAGGATCAGCCCCTGGTTATGTTGGATACGAAGATGCGAATGTTCTAGATAAAATTAGAAGAAAGCCATATTCAGTTGTTCTTTTTGATGAAATTGAGAAAGCACATCCAGATATCTTTAATCTTTTCTTACAAATGCTTGATGAAGGCCACGTAACTGATTCACACGGTAGAAAAATAAATTTCAAGAATTGTGTAATTTTGATGACTTCAAATGTTGGAACTAGAGTTGTTAAGGAATTCGGTTCTGGTGTTGGTTTCAACACAAAGGCTAAATTGGACAACTCGAATAATGATGTTAAGTCTATTCTTGAGAAAGAGTTGAAGAAGAAATTTGCACCAGAATTTATTAATCGTCTCGATGAAATTATTTATTTCCAAGATCTTGGTAAAGATGAAATTCTTAAAATTGTTGAATTGGAACTAACTAAAACTTGTAAAAGAGCTGAAGAATTAGGATTTAAATTAAATATTACAGATAATTTAAAATCCCATTTAGTTGAAGTTGGATATGATCCTCAGTATGGAGCAAGACCTTTAAAGAGAGCCCTTCAAAAATGGATTGATGACTATATTACTGAATATATTATTGAAAGTGCACCAAAACAAGGTTCAACTCTTAATATAGATTATGATAAAGATGGTGATAAGTCAGTTGTGTCAATAGACACTCCACTTGAAACAAAACCAACAAAAAGAAAGAAAAAAGAATAATCACATGAACAGGTTTGTATTCATTATTCCTTTTAGAAATGCGAGAAATTTTATATTTGAGTGTGCAAATTCTTTGATTAAACAGAAGTTTAACAACTGGAGAGCTATTTTTTGTGACGACCAATCAAATGATGGTACTATAGAGATGATTCCAAAAGATATAAGATTTGAAATTAGACGCAACAGAGAGAGAATGACAGCACTTCCTAATATACATCATGGTATTATAGATTCTAATCTTGACGATGATGATATAATCTGTATTCTTGATGGTGATGACTTCTTGATAAGAACTGATGCCCTAGATATACTAGATAATATCTACTCCGATGATCAAACTTTATTGACCTATGGTCAATATATTTGGCCAAATAGACAGATTGGTCACTGTATACCTTATACCAAAGATACATTCTCAAAGTTAAGAACAGGTGGATATTGGGCATCACATTTAAGAACATTTAAATATAAACTCTACAAAGAATTGATCAATCAAGATCCTGACCTTTCTTGTTATAAAGACAAACAAGGAAACTTCTATACAATTACATATGACGTGGCAATCATGACTCCTCTTATGGAAATTGCTGGATTGGACTCTATCAAATTCAATCCAGAGCCGATTTATTATTATAGAGTTCATCAAATGAATGATCATTTTGTTGATTCAAAATTGCAAAAAGAAGTCGCTGATGAAATTTTCTCAAAGCCAAAATTTAAACAAGTATTTTAATATGAACATTATTCAAACTGAATTTAGAGACTTATATATAATTGAACCATCAATATTTGAAGATGATCGTGGTTATTTTTTTGAGTCATTTAATTATGAGAAATTTACCAAAGAAACTAGTCTAACTATCAATTTTGTTCAAGACAACGAAAGTATGTCTAACAAGGGGGTTTTAAGAGGTCTTCATTTGCAAATCAGTCCAAAATCACAAGCCAAATTAGTAAGAGTAGTTAGTGGTTCGGTGAATGATGTTGTTGTGGATTTGAGGAAAGAAGAACCAACTTATGGAAAATATTTTAAAATACATTTAAGCGCAGAGAATAATAAACAACTATTTATACCGTCTGGATTTGCACATGGTTTCTTGTCACTGCAAGATAATACAAAGTTTCTATATAAATGCTCTGATTTTTATAGTAAAGAACATGAATTTACAATCATCTGGAATGATACTGATTTGAAAATTGATTGGCAAATTGAAAATCCAATTATTTCAGAGAAAGATGAAAATGGTATAAATTTTGAAACATTTATTAATAAAAATTATGTCACCTATTGAGAGAATACATTAAAATTTAATACCACAGAGGATTAGTCACCTCTGGAGAATAAAAAAAATGTAATCTAAAATAACTACCAAATCATAAACTCTTACTCAACAGTAATGGATTGAAGAGGACAAGCTTGTACTTTCCTTATTAGAAGCGTTCTATGTTTCAGAGATCATTTAAAGCAACTTTTATATATTCTGGTATTCTAGAAAAGGTAAATTGTCTAAAATAGCTCTCGATTTGTTGATCAATCAGTGTATTGTGACTTTCTACCCATCCTCTCATCTCCTTATTTTGCTTATTAAGATAATTTGTAAACTTCAAATCAATTTTACCGAGATGAATTATAAAAAGTTCCTGAAAAGTTATTTTAAGTTTTAAATTACCGGCGATAGCGTGTCTACCATCTGTCCACTGTATCTCTTTTCTAGTTATTATAGGTTTTCTGTACCAGTTAGAAGTGATCGAAGTATTGATGAAGTTTCTTTGCAAGTTTATTGGTCGTGAAAAATCAAAGTCGTCTTCGAAATTTATATTATGCGTTATATCCATAGAGTTTGTGACAATATAGTCTTGTTCAAAGGTCTGAAGAATATTTAAAAGTTCAGCATGGTAAATTAATTCATCAATATCTAAGTAAATAACAACATCATTTTCCTTCAGTAAAATTGATTGAGTATTATTTAGAAACTGTGTCATAAACGTATGTCTTTGTGCTAGATCTTTAGGTTGTTCACTGCTATGAATTATATTTATTTCGTCGTCCTTATATTCAAATTTTCCAATCAAATAATTTTTCAATTCTTCATCTGAGAGGAAAATTTTATCATTAATGAAAGCGAGTTGTTCTTTTTTGAAATATTTCAAATGATATTTTATCCAAATATCTGAAAACCAATTAAGACGGTCGATAATCGTAAAAATTTTAATTCTTCTCACAATTTTAATTTAATTTTTATTAATGACCAATTCTGAAAAAAGTATACCATCAGAACCGAAATTATTTCCATTGTAAAACATAAAAGTTTTATCTTTGCTGGTATTTATAATGTATGGATAGGTCTCCATATGTTCGTCAAGTCCTTTGATACTTTCAGAAATTCCAGTTAAAGAGTCATCTCTGTGCCATTTTGTTGGATTTGTTAGCTCTGAGTGTGCAAATCCAATTCTATAACTATCATTACCATCTCGAAAGTCTCGGCTTCCTCTGTATATGAACCACATATAAAGTTTATTTTGATTTTGAATGATAGTTGCTCTGGCTACTGACTCTTCTTTATTTCTCTGTGGTATTGCAACTTTAAAGTCTCTATTCCAATTTATACCGTCATGTGAAAAAGCATATTTAATATCATATGTGGGTTCTACTCGATCATTAATTTCAATCCATCCGGTACCAGATGTGTACCACATATGCCACAAATTATTTTCTCTTATAATCCATGGTGTTATAGTAAAATATGAATCATATTTAAGTCTATCCATTATTGGACCGTCATAAACTTTCTTAAATGTTTCTCCTTCATCATCACTTATAGCCAAACCAATCGAATTCGACCAAGGTACTGTGTTTCGGACGTTATAACCATTATAATATAAATATATTTTATTTTCAAATCTGGTGACAAATGTCACAACTGTTCCTGAGTCATCAAATGAACCAACAGGTCCAATATCTAGAATCGGTAAATTATGAACGTAGATAATTTCACTAGGATCATTTTTATTGACATCATAGTAAGTTATTCTACTCCTTCCATCAACATGTCTTGTCGTGTAAAATACTCTTAATTTTTCTGAAAGCTCAAGAACAACTGGCATCATAGCATGTGATTTTTGCCAATTATTTTTATTTTTACCGAACTCAAATGAGAATCCTTTCTTCTTCCATATCATAATTTTTTTTTTATTTTTATATTAATTTATAGATAAACCCATAGAATAGAAATCCTTACCCCACCAATGATTTTTATGATAACCTTCTAGGTCCATTCTTTGTTTCAAGTAAAAGTCAACTGTGTCTTTATCGGGAACTGTTAACTTTATCTTATGAGCTCCTTTATTTCTATACCTAATCATCGATTCATTAAATAGATTAGTTCCTATTTGTTGTTTCTGAAATTTTTTATTAACAAGAACCCAAATAATTGTTCCTACACCACCTTCTACTGGAGTTCCTAATACGATTCCACACATTCTTCCATCTGAACTATAAGCACATAAGAATAACCAGTTTTTGATTTGACTATTGATTCTATCAATACTCCATTGATTTATATAGAAATCTATTGCATTCTGTGGTAAATTGATGTTTTCCTTAATTAGAAAGTTAAGGTTTAATAAATATTCTTCAGATGTTCTATTATCAATTTCTTTAATTTCTATCATCTGAATATTCAATTTTATTTTTGTAGTAAGGCGGAAAATAGTTTGATTCTTCGGAATCAATGATATAGTTCGAGCAAATTAAATTATAATCATCTATAGAACTAACTCCCTTTATTGATCTAAAATCGGATATGTTACCACCAAATCTTTTTTTGAATTGTTGTAGTGTATCTCCTTCTGTCACTCCCCCTCCTAGATTCAATTGTTCAAAACCTAATTCTTTTAGTTTTTTCATTGAATGCCAAATCAAAAATCTAGTTGCTATTTTACCTTGAATTGTTGATGCATTTATGTAATATTCTGCCCAGTTATTTTTACCTAAAAAAATCAAAATGCATTGTACTTTGTTATTAAATTTAATTCCTACAGAGTAAGAAATATCACTTTTAATCAAATTAGTTAAAATATTTTCACTGAATCTGTACACACTATTAGCATTTACTCGTATCATAGTTTCATTATAAAGTTCTAAAATTGATTTGCACAGTTCGTCTTTATCCTCTATAATATCGTATTTAGTTTTATTAAATTTATTTATTTCATATCTGTGATTTTCATGAATATTCTTCCAAAGTATATCAATCGGGATTTTCAAATCCAAAATGAATGCACTTCTAGTATTTGCTGAGAAAATATCTTGTAACCTATAAAGTGGATGTGAAGACAAATAGAATGTGACTATATTATTTTTTTTTAAAAAAATCTTAAATTCTTCAAACACCTCATCAATATTATTTCCCCAGAAATAAATTCCGTCCATACCATATGGTGAAAAAATGTCTTGAAACGGATTCTTTTTTATTCTGTGTGTAAATATGGTAATTAGACCACTATCAGAATTATAAAATTTTAAAAGTTTAATCGGATTAGCATAATTTTCACTTATTATCGATACATATTCATGACTGAAGTAGACTGATAAATTTAAATCGTGAGTATATCTTTCCCAAAGATATTTGTCCTCCTTATTCAACAAATGAAATTGATATTTATTACTCATGTAAATAGTCTTTTTCTATTCAAATCATAATACTCCTCGTAACTCGTGGGTGGTTGGCTAAAGAAACCTAGTTTTTGTAGAACACGTTCTGAAGTCTCTGAAAGGTCTTGATCTTTTATTAATCTTGGAATATCAATATACTGTTTCATCCAGGGTCTGCAGATATTTATAGTTAGTGCATGTCTCCAATTTTCTGTTTTATTTATTCCACCAGAATGCCACACCCTAGTATTAAAGAAACATGCCTGTCCTGCTTTCATATTTAATCGTTTAGCCTTAGCGAAAAATTCATCGTCTGATGGTTTTATTTCACTCTTGTGACTACCTTCTAGGAAATAAGGAGACCCATTTAATTCATTAAAATCAACTAAAGGTAAAATAACACCCATTCTTAGAATATAATTACTAAGAAATATTGGACAGTCCACATGAATATGGCTCGCATCATTACCCTTGTGTGGTGGCATAGAAGAGGACGTATATGAGTAAACAATACTATTTTCACCCAAAATCCAATTAATTGGATTTACAACATTATCGTTGTCAAACAATTCTAAAAATGTTGAACCATATTTTGCATTTGATAAGACATAACCATAAAATTTATAATCTACTGATCCTACAAACTCAACCTCTTTTTTTAAAGCGATTTCAAGCTCTATTAATGTTTTTTTGATATAGTTATCATTCAAAACGTTATCAATAATAACATATCCGTTTTCATTAAATTCTTTTTCAAAATCTTCACGATTCATTTTTAATATTAATTTTTATACACATAAGTTGTAAATTCGTAAAGTTTATAGTCATTTCTTATTAGGAAGTTTCTGCTTAAATTTGTTTTAAGAAACCAACCTAGTTCATCAAGAGAGACATGAAATAAATCTTCTCTCTCCCAGTCTACATGTTTAGACATTAGGTTAAAAGCAAGTCCTATATTACATTTTTCCCATAGTTTTTTTATGATAGACTCAAAAAAATCCATCATTTCAATATTTGATAGATTTAATTTCTCTGTAAATGTTCCATTACAAATTATATAATCAAAATTTGGTATGTTATCATCCACTAGAATGTCTTTGTGATAAAATGATATTTCTGGAAACTTCAACTTACACTTTTCATAAAAAGATAGATTTATATCTAATCCAGAATATTCAATATTTTTTTTATTTTTTGATATATAATTATAAAGTCCGGCTGTACCACATCCAAAATCAAGTAAAGAAGATTTTTTATTCTTTTTTACTAATTCAGTCATTATTTCATATCTAATATACATATCCTTTTCATTAGGCCAGTCTACTCCTAAATGACTATCTCCATGCATTTTAAAACATTCATCATAATGTCTGGCTATATCTAAATATTTTTTCATAATAATTCATAATTTTTTAACTCTGTTTTCAATATTTCAACTTCATAATTGTATAAAAGATCTAAAATAGAAATATAGGGATTATCAAATTTCACATTACCCATTTTTAAAAAGTACAATTCAATTCCTGAAGATTTAAAATCATCCTTAGAATAAAGCTTTCTACCACCAATTGCATTAATATAAGTAGTACCACCTTTAATTTTTGTAATTTCTTTCAATCCAAATTCTTTTTTTTCAAGTGTCAAACCTTCAGATGTGTCTATTATTTTAGTATTAATATCTAAATAATCACAAATTTTTTTTATTATGTTTAAATTAAAATTAGAAATTGTTATATTCTGTTCGTCAAAAATTGTATCAACTATTTTGTGATTGACTAATTCAAAATTTCGACTTTTGCTGTATAAATGATAAAGTTTTTTTCTAAACTTTTCTATGAAGTATTCATCAAGATGAACCTTTGTTTCTGAACATTTTTTATTTTGACTACCTGAATGAACTGAAATATTAAATGGCGTGTTATTTATTAAGCTGTTTCTTGTCATGTAACTTCTTTTCATAAAAGAAACGTGATCTAAATTTACATATAGATCGACGGAATCGATCAACTGAAAATAACCGAAATACGGGAAAAAATAGGGCTGCATTATACCAATTCTCATCTGTTAGCTTTAGTATAAATTTCAAATTTTGATAAATCAGGATAGACTAATTCTAGGTCCTCGTTTTCTACTGGTACACCTTGTGAAGAGTAAAATTGATTCATCAGTAGTAGACCTCTTGCTGATAATTCTGGCATTAAATAAAAATTCCAACCTAACATGTCTAAATTATCATCATGATATGAGCATTCTCGTCTACCACTATATCTGGCTCTTTTAAACCATAAATAGGCATCGTGATCATCTGTCAATATTGCTCCTCCTTTTGAAAGTTTAAAGTGCTTATAAGGTCCTGTGAATGAAATACACATATGTGTATTACTAATATACATATTAGCTGTAAATCTTAGTGCCGAGTCCCAAACTTTTGTTGGTTCTAACTGATAAGCTCCTTTAATTGATCTACCTTCAATTTTTTTAAATTTGACTTTACCACCTGCATGAATTATCTCACAAGGAACAGACGGGTAGGTTCTAGAAGGAATGGTAATCTCCTGATTTTTGATGTTTTCGTACATTAAGGCTAAAAATAGCGCATTACTTGCATTATCAATTGTAACAACATATGGTGCCCCTGTATAATCGGAAAGGGCTTTTTCAAAATCTTCTGTTATTTTATAAATACCTTGTGCCATTATTTTATTAAATTTTCATATTTATCTTTATTATCTAAAAGATAATCTGGGAATGTATTATCTAAATTAATTTTTGTTAACTTAGATCTAAAGAATGGATCAATATCATTTTTAATATTATTATCAATACTATTAATTACGTGATGATTATTCATTTCTTGTGCTGAGTATGATTGTATTTTTGTCTTTACCCTATCAGCACCTCCAATAAAACTAAAATGCCAACCACCATTTGGTATATCAATATTATTTTGAGCTCTTAACTCATTATAAGAATACTTTTTAAGCTTACCGTAAGTTCCCATTCTAGAGCCTTTCCAGTTATACTCCTTTAACATATTTAAATAGTAATAGTATGTTGTTTGATTAAATGAGTAAAAGAATTCAGTATTGAAAAGATGATTAATATTTGATAAAACTTTAGGATTTGGAATCTCATCACAATCAGATGAAATTATAATATCATCATCACTACAGTCTATTAATCCTCTACGGATACATTCCTTTTGAAAAAAGTCTCTACCATAATGTGGTTGTGTAGATCTATCAAAGCAATTTGTAGTCTCTATAAATCTATAAATGTCTTTAACACATTCATCGCTAGTAGGTGGTAAATTTACAAAATCATCAGGTGTATCCGATATTTTTAAATGTATTATCTTATGTAGAAATTTAGAAAACCTATCTTTATTTTCCTCAAAGTACATTTTTTTTGGTTGACCAGTGTGTGTTACTGTTGATTCACATATAACAAATTTATCAACCACTGAATCCAATATATTCAATCTTAATTCTAAGATTTCTAGTTCATTAAAAAAACAAAAACAGTCGTATATCATGTGAATTATATCTGTTATAATTTAATATGTTTTATTAAATTAAATTATTATTTTTATAGTAATTCATAGCCTCTTTTTTGCAAGTATCATAGTTCGATAGTCTACCTTCCCTATCCATATACATAAAAGATCTTACATATTGGTCACCTAACCCCCAGTATCCATCACTGATATTATGCTGTGACCAATATTTCGGAGCAATAGTGAATTTAGAATCAATATTTAACCAAGATGCCCACCAACCAAATGATGAATTTGAAAGTATTGTATATTTAGATTTATTTATGGCGTAGAAATCAAAACCGATATCAATGTGATAGCACTGATAATCACCTATAAAATTTTTTGCACAGGATTCATCATCGGTAATTATAATGAAACTCATATTTGGATTTAAATATTTCATATAGTTTACGCTATCTCTCCAATATTCCACTCTGGCTATTAAATTTGGAATGCTTCTATACTCACCACCTCTAAAGTTAATAACACAGGTATTGTCATCTAAATTAATATTTAGCTCTTTAAGTTTATTCTCATAAACATTTACATATTCTGGTTTAATTTCAAACCATTTTAAGATATCACTTCTCCTATCAGTTAGATAATCTTCTGATTGAGATATTAAATGAATCATTGTGTTATCATTGACATTGAAAACATTAGGATCATACATATTAATTGTGCAATTTCTATAGACTTTAGGTGTATCGTAATATTCATTTGGAATATCCTTATATTTATTCAGTCCTTTTTCATTTTTTCCTATGACCTCTACAGGTTTACCATAATCTATATTCATGAAATAAAATTGGCTTTTTCCACCATAGTAATCATGTGTCGCTACTGGGTTTATTCCCCATTCAAATTTATTCTTTTCAGCTACTAATCGACATATTGTATAATACCACATGTGATTTCCAAAATTTCCAGTTAAATTAGTTGTTATCATTATTTATTTATAATATTTTATAAGCTCATCTAGTAAATATTCTATATCGTTGACAAGTAAATTACCATCAAGGCACCTATCAGCTCCATCAAGTTTTTTTTGTGGAATTATTTGATGTTTAATTTTGAATTTTTCTATTATTAGATTCGACAATTCAAATTTTGTTATACACTTTGTTGATGGTATGATTATTTTGTTTTCGATTTTTCTATTTATAACTTCTAAGGATATTTTAGCCCACTCTATAGTGGTTATTCCATTCCAGTAATGGTTAGTGTAACCATACAATAAATTTTTTTCTACTATCGATTTTAATAATCCACCCATACCTATTATTGAACATTGAATAGTGTAAAGATTGTCTATTTTATTTGATAGATCTGAAATTATATTTTTACTAAATGAATACTCACTATCATCTGATATATCAGTACCTGGATTTATGACTATTGTGTTAGTTGATAATAAAAATAAAGGTAAATAAATATTAATACTAAAGTCTTTATATTTATTTGGTATCGCCCCTATACAATTTATTATCGCATCTACTTTTGAATGTAAAATAAAATTTTTGAACTCAATAGATGGCCATCTTAAATCAGTTGTCGTAAGAGTGTATTCAGTTGATTTTTGATAAAATCTATAAACAGCATCTCCAAGCATACCTTTATGACCGAGAATCATAATGTTCATAGTGAATTTTTAATATTTGTAATGTTATTTTTACTTATTAAAGTAGGCTCGGGAAACATTATAAGATATTGTTTAGATTTAATTTTATTCATAATCATGTTAGAATAGTTCCAAGCGAAAATTAAGACAATATCATACTCTTTATCAACATACTCATTGGTGTACCTAACAATTGGAATATTACACGAAGGTATAAATCTGTTGGTTCTTTCTGGGGATTCATCAAAAATATATTTTATATGTGAAGTGTTGAGTTTTAATAAATTGGAAAATACATTTCCTCTACCTGATGCACCGAAACCAATAATTTCTGAATTCGGAATCAATGTGTTAATCATATCTCTACAATCATTAATATGTTTATTTACCTTCTTTGAGAATTCTGACATTCCAATTTTTGTTGTTATTCCACTATTCACTTCAATTTCAATTTGTTTTGTTATTTTTGGGTTCAAATCTTCTAAATAATTCTTGACATATATTCTGATTGAACCAGAATGAACATCAATTAAGTCAAAGTCAAATAATGTCATGGAATGACTTTTAAATAATTTGGTTAAAGCATATAATGAATGATAGAATATATGCTCATGATATATAAAATCATATTGATTTCTATTGACAAGATCTAACAAATAGTGAACCTCAGCAACAAAAACACCATCATCTTTAAGTGAAGATTTAATTCCTTTTACAACAGAATTTATTTCATAAATGTGAGCAAAAACATTATTCGCGATAATGAGATCAATTTTTGAAATGTTATACTTTCTACAATTTTCAAAGTTAAAGAAATCATTAATGACATTACATCCCCTTTGCTTAGCAACTTCTGAGACATTTATGGAGGGTTCAAAACCTAAACAATCAACTCCAAGTTCCATAAGTGGTTTTAATAAAACTCCATCATTACTACCTATTTCTACGACTTTTTTATCTTTCAAATCAAATTTATCATATAATATTTTGGCGACATCAGCGAAGTGTTTAGATAAAGATATTGATGATAAATATCTATAATCTTTAAAAAGTGCCTCGTCCTTTATTATCGTATCAATTTGAACAAGTCCACAACAATCGCAAATTAGTAAGTTGCAATCATGTTTGGATTGAATAGGTAAATCTTCGAATCTTGGGAATTCACCTGCCAGTGGGATCTCTCCCAGTTTTAAAATCTCAGACAAGTTTTCACAACTACAGGATGGGCATTTTATGTTCTTCATTTAAAATAATTGTATTTTTCTAATATTAAATCTAATTGTTCAATGTCTACTACAGAATTTTTAGAGGAATATTCATTCATGGGCAATTCGTTATAAACATTTTTATAATGCATATAATAGATACCTTTTTGTTCATTATAGGTCGTTCTTGGAACTTCTTCAGAAGATATCATAACTTCATGTATTTTTTCGGATATTCTAGGTTTACCTATATTATATTTTAATCCAAATCTTTCATAAATCTTAAAAAGGTCTAAAACTCTGAAACTATCTAATTTTGGAATCACATTGACACCTGTTTCTTGTAAACCATATTCAATCAAGTCCATTGCAGATTCTATGTCTATCATAAATCTTGTCATTTCATCTGAGTAAAGTGTGAGTGTGTAATTTTTATTTATTGAATCCCAAATTAGAGGTATTATACTGCCAGTAGAATTAAGTACATTTCCATATATTGAACAAGAAAGTCTTGTTTTATTATCGGCATTTATTATGAAGGATTCTCCTCCGACAAATTTCATGGCACCATAAAGAGTAGTGGCAGATCTACTTTTATCTGATGATATAAAATTTGCAGCTTCCATTTCATTTTCAATGGCAACTCTTCTTGAGTTTAAAGAACCTTTTATAATGATTTCAATAGATTCTTCAACATTTTGGTCTACACTCTCAATTTGTTTCAGAGAGGCAGCAAATATACCTATATCGTGATTTTTACTTGTTCTTTTTAACAAATCATAATTCCTAATATCTCCTATAATACAATTAATTTTTGGAAAAATCTTTTTTAGATAATAGTGTTTGGATTCATCTCTGCTATAAATTGTTATTTCATTGTCGTCATAATATCTCTTGACGAGATTACTTCCCAAATAACCAGCACCACCTGTAATAAAAATCTTTTTGTTTCTCATTATTTGTTTGTTATACATTTTTAGATGAAGTGATTATTTTTAGTTATATTTTTTTCCGATATAAATGTTTGTGTCAGTGTGTTCCGTTACTAATAATAAACCGCCATAGCATTTCACTACAAATTCATTCTCAAAAATTTCAACTATTTCCCCATAAGTATTTTGTTTGTAAAAATCCAAAAATTCATCCCAGATTTGAGATTTCCAAATATGTACGATGTCATCGTTGTGTGTTGTAAAAGCTCCCGGATATGGGTGTGTAATTCCTCTAACAAGATTATAAATTTCGTGAACAGAATTATCCCAATTTATTTTACCATCTTTTGGAGTTCTTTTCTCGAAGTAAGACGGATCTCCGATCTGTTGAATCATTTTAAAATCACCAGTCATTAATTTTTTTATTGATCTTAACAACATATGTTTCACCGAAACACTTACTTTATAGTATATGGTTTTGCAAGTATCAAATTCATTTATTTGAAAAATCTGATAGTCTATAATGTCTCCGTCATCAATACCCTCGCTTAATTTGAACAGATTCCAAATTAATCTTTTTCTACCTAGAATTATTGACCAATTTATTGGAGATCTACCTCGTCCACTTGGAAGAAATTCTGGACTACCATGTTGACCGATAGCACAAATTTTAATTTTTTTGAGAATTTCTCCAGGTATTAATCTTTGCCAACCACCTAAAATTAGAAAATCAAATTTATGTGAGTCAAAATATTCAATATCACTAGAACTCTTAAACGAGTATGATTCACAATAGTAAATCGGAATTTTCAATTTTTCAGATATTTTATTATAGTCAAACCAGGTCTCATCACAGTTATTCTTTTTAGCCAAGTCTTTACTTATAGTTACAATATTAGTAACTTTTATACCATTGGTATATAAAAATTCTATAATTTCTTCTCCCTGCTTTTGAATACCACATAAAACTATTTTCATATTGTATATTTCTTTATTTATGCACCTTAATTCTGGGCAACTTCAACTGATCTATTTGGCCTTGGATGGAAGTCTCTTCTGTCGTAAATGCGTATTTATAATTTCTAGTTTTTAAAATTTTGATTGTTTCCTCGTTAAATATTCCGTTTGGATAAGAAAATATTTTTTCTCCTTCATAAAAATTAGAAATAAATTTATCAGATTCTAAAATTTCGAAACTTTGAACAGTTTGTGTTAATATATCAGATGTATAACCATGGCTACCAATTTCCATTCCGCAATTTACAATTTGTTTTATATCATTTTCGGATAAGTAAAATTGTTCACAAAACTGTCTCTCATCGTTTGTCACTATTTCATTGAATAGTTTATTAGTAATTTCAGCGTTGTGATCATTGTACCTAAGGAAATTAGTTATAAAAACCATTTCTTCTGACCACCAATTATCTATAAATTTCGACTTTCGGTATTTATTATAAACATCGACCGGATTTACTACATTTTTTAATATCTTATTTACTATATTCTTTTCATCATCAGCAGCCATAATAAACTGTATCTTATGTGATAAGATCATTTTTCTTTGAGTTATTGGCAAAGTCGGTATGAAAAATGAACCAAAAACATTATTATCTAATAGAATATCAATTATGTTAACATGGTCTTTTAATCCATCATCGAATGTTAAAATAGCAAATTTTTCATCAGTGTCTTGAAGATGATTCTCTATCTGAGATGTTCGAATTATAGTATAATTTTTCTTTAAAAATGATAGATGTTTAATAAAGTCCTGTGTACCTAAATAAGATTTAAGTTCATATCTTTTAAGATACTTTTCACTATCTCTTATATCGTGATACATGAATACTGAAATCATAAAATATTCTAATTATTTTTAAAAAAATTCAAAGCATGTAGATCCTCAACATCATTGAAGTTATTTTCATAAAAATTTTGCATTCCATTTTTCATCCAATCACCCTCTGCTCTAGTTTTTTTTGTCTTTAGTACCCACTCTGGTAATGTTTTTGTGTAGTAATGGTTAATTTGGGCCTTATCGAAAGTAACCGTGCGACTCGAATGTCCCCTACCATAACCGGTATTGTAATCTACGTCAACCCATTCGCCTTCTACAAAATGTAAAGAGTGTTTAAGATCATCATGCAATCTACATATTGGTAAAAATTGATAATAGGATTCATTGTGAGGTTTATCCCATCTTTTAGTGAATCTTTCTAATAAACTGGTATAATTTTCATCAAATTCTGAAATATTATTGTCACCAAACCAGGCAAAATTTATAATAACTTGTTGTTGAGGCAGGTGTTCAAATTCTGATATAAATTCTACAACACTATTTGTCTTTTTTAGACACAGAAAACAATCGACATCAAGAAAGGCTGCCCACTCATATTGATCGTGATAGTCTTTTCCGAATTGACCGTAGCATTGTGAGTGTCTATTCCATTCCCATGTTTTTTGGCCAGGTAGTGGTACAGTTGAGTCGACATCCCATTCTAAAAACTTAACTTTATCATTTTGTATCTGATTTTTAAATCTCCAGTTATTCTGATAAATAAAAATATCATCAAATTGTAATTTAAGATGATAGTCTATCCACTCTTGTAAATAGTAATCTTCATCTTTTGCCATTGTGACTAATGCAATTTTTTTCTTTTTCATATTTAGTTTTAATTTTTATACCTTATTAATTCTATTTAGTTGTAATTTTTATTTTCTCAATTCTATTTAGTTTTCTAATGGTTGATGTTGGTGAAATCTCCCGGGTTTTTCACCAATGTTTCAATCATTTCTTTGATATGGATTTAAATTTTATTCAAAAAAATATTATACAATTTATTGGTCAATATTTCTATATTGTTTTTTAATTATAAAATCATTATTAAATATTGTGTATAATGCTCTTTCAATTATAAAAGCTTCTCCCGGTCTTATATCCCACGAAACTAATTCTCTGACCATATTAAAGAATTTTTTATTATATTTTAAAATATCATTTTTAGTAATTAGATAATTACCACCCGGCGCAAATCTTATGTAATTATAAAACGATGGATTCTCATAGACTTCATATAAAAATTGCTGGTAGGAGCTTAGATATTTACATGGATGTATTGTTATTACATAATTAACTTCATTTGAAGATTCCATATATCCATCATTCTCATCAACATAAGCGTAAGCACCTGGTGTATATCCAGGAACCGTTCTAGTATAATTTTCAATTGGGGTAAACACTTTATTATTATTAATAATTTTCTCAAATTTATCTTCACCACAATGTCTAGGTATAACATCCGCTTTTACAAAAACCATTATCTCTGGAAGATTTTCATAATTATTTACAATAAAATCAAACATATCATAAATGTTTTCGCCAACATTTATTTGTTTTTTTATATTATCATTTTCATCCCATCTATCAGCTCTATCGTAAATTAGATAATTTTTTGCATACTTATTTACCCAAGATTGTGATAAATCTTGTGGTAAGTGGTTGTAGTCTGTAATTATAAAAAATGGATTCATAATTAAAATTTTGGATATATTGAATTAGTTCCGGAATATCTATGGAATGCAAAAGGTTTTATTCCTATTATTTCCGGAATCATAGTCTCGTGAGAGAAATATTTAGCAACGTCAATATCAGCGTATTTCATGCCGTGTTCAAGATAAACGTGCCTATAATTGACACAAATATATCCATCTTCATTGTAGTAACCATGAAACGGTTTCCATTCTAAATTGAGTTTTACAGGTAGATCAATTAGTCTTTTACTTCTAAGAGATACACTATTACCAACTCTAATTAAATTGTTATTTATATCTCTAAAAGAAAAATTATCATTTGGTACTCCCCAAGGTGCGCCAATATAGTCATAGTTTAAAAATTCTTCCCTCCAGGATTCTGGGTTTACAATAAATCCATCATCGTGAATTAAAATTGCAAATTCAGTTTCAATATATTTACCCAATTTGTAAATCGCGGCATAATTCCACTCGTCTATATTTGAAATCCTCTCAATGTATTCACATTTAATAAAATCTGGAAGGCCATTTATTTTAACATCTGTGATAAGCTTCACATCTCCAAATTTTATACCTCTGCAACTGTAAGCCAATGCATTTATTGTCTGTGGAATTCTGACAGACGACATTGCTACTAGTGTAACATTTTCTAAATTAAGCATAAATTTTATTTAATTTTTCATATTCTGATATTTTTTGCGATTCGGGAATTGAATTTGTTAATCTATCTTGATTTGTTCTATTAACAACTGTAAATTCACCAAGCACGAGAGGCTTACCACATTTTAAAAACATCCTTTGATAGTATTCACAGTCCATGAGCCAGTTCAAATTCTCATCGAATAGAAGTAGACTATCTGACTTTATTGTTATAACGCTAGGGCATCCAATCAAATTATTTCCAGTCCAAATATTATCTACCCATTGAGGATAAAAATCTCTATAAAAATTTTTACCATCGGAGCTGTGACAAAATCTTGTAGCAAACCATTTCATACCATTGTTACTTTTGATAAAATTATATTGTTTTTCCAGTGACAATGTGTCAAATAAAAAATCGTCTTGAAAAAGTATTTTGATCCATTTGCCTTTACAATTTTGAAGTGCGGAGTTCAAATTTGGCGAAATTATACCTCTACCTTTTTCATTCCTGATGTAAAAAATGTTCAATTTTGACTTCCACTTAATACACATATTTTTGATGGTATCGTCTACACTGTGATCTGAAACCACAACCTCAAAATCTTTAAATTTTTGTGAAACTAATATATTGAAGCTGTGTTCTAAAAAATCAGTGCCTTTGCCATTATACCCATATGTAGGTATGGCAACTGAAAAGAAAGGTGATTTTTTTGAAAGTTCTCTATCTAATTTTGAGACATCCATCGATATGTTTTTAGGAGCCTCACTTGGTGCGAAAATTGGGGTAACATTTTTCGTTTTAATAGCCAAGTCATAAATGCTTTTTAAATCAGTACCAACATTGAAAATACCTTTTGAGTTCAATTTGACCAAATCTATTATTTTGGATGCAATTACATCAACATAATCAAAATTTCCCACTTGGTCGACCCATGCCTCATTGTATGGAAATGGATTATCTTTATGCATACATCTGCAGATCAAATGATCTTTTGATAATAATTGAACTAATCCATCAGATAGTAACTTGGTATATCCGTACCAATTATTAGTATGAACCGGAACATCACACTCTGATGCATTATTTTCTGAACCAGAGTAAATATAATCGCTTGAAATATGTACTAATTTAGTTGAAGATTTGTTACAATAATTTATTAAATCATTAACAAATTGAACATTTACCATCCAATGTTGATCTCTATCTTTTGAATAGGTTTTTGTATTTGCAATACAGTTAATAATAGTGTCATAATCAGCAAATAATTCAACAAAAGAATCAATATCTGAGATATTAAAATTGTCTTTTTTTCTTGATAGATAATGCCAGTTTGTCTGGCGCACTATTTCCTTTCCCAATAAACCATCTCCAAGTACTAAAAACTTCATTCCTGCCATTTTTCTTTAAAAGTATTTTCTATGTAATCAAAAACAGATTCATCATAATGAGGAGCCGCTCCTAAAAAGAAAACGGTATCTAGTACTTGATTTGAATTTGGATAATTTTTGAAGTCATCTAGGTGACTGAAACCTGGATGAATTAATATATTACCAGCAAAATAATTTCTAGTTTGAATTTTATTTTCCTCCAAAAATGATATGAGTTTCATTTTGATTTCCTTGTTATCACATATGAAGGGTGTTCCGAACCAACAAGTTTCAGCCTCTTTTAAGCTTTTAACTCCTTTTATACCTGTTACATACTTTATAATTATTTCCTCGATTCTATTCTTAGATATTTTTCTCTTTATATCAATTTCTTCAAATTTTTGAAGTTGCACGAGACCAATTGAACCTTGAAGATCAAGAGGCTTAAGATTGTATCCTATGTTTGTAAATACATATTTATGATCTATAATACCATCGTAATTTCCTAGCCATCTATCAAATCTGTTGCCACAAGTTCCACAAGACAATAAATTTGCAGAACCAACACAGTGGCAGTCTCTTCCCCACCATGATATACTAACAAATAATTTTTTTAAATCTTCTATGTTAGTAGATATCATACCACCTTCACCGGTAGAAATATGATGCGCTGGATAAAATGAACAAGACCAAGCCACATAGTAATCATTAATATCTTTTCCATTCCATTTAGTACCGAGTGTATCACAACTATCGCCAACAAGTTTTAAATTGTATTTAGAACAAATCTCTTTAAGCCTATCCATATCAGGTGGATTTCCGAGAACAGGTGATACAAAAATTGCTTTTGTTTTATTTGTTATCTTTTCCTCAATTTTATTTAAATCGAAATTAAGTGTATCGAATTCAATATCTATGAAAACTGGTTTTAAATTATTCTGAATCAAAGGTGCTATTGTAGTTGGAAAACCGACAGGTGAAACAATAACTTCCGAATTATCTTCCCAATTAAAATATTTTTTTAAAGCTGTTATTAAAACTAAATTTGCGGAGCTACCTGAGTTAACCATATGTGAATATCCCACATTAAATTTTTTAGCAAACTCCCTTTCGAATTTATAGACATTTTCACCCGTTACAATCCACTTACCAGCTATTAGAGATTTTACTGCCGCTAAAATCTCCTCTTCATCCCAATATGGACCAGAATATAAAACCTGACTTTTACCTGGAATAAAATTTTGATTATAAAGATATTTTGGTTGATTTTGTTTAAGATAAACCGACAATTGAGAAATTATTTCTTCTATATTCATTATTATTTCATAATATTTTTTATTTATAGACCGACGTTTAAATTAAGTTTAATAACCAGTAGTAAAATCAATAAACTTATTATTTAAATTCTTAGTGTTGGTCGACTACTTTCGATCAGTCACTACGGTTGTATAACGAGTGATGTATGATTAATTTTAGTAATATTAAAACATTCAATAATTTGATTGATATAATCAATGAGATAGATTAGGATGATTCTAATATAGAAAAAAGCCTTTTTAAAAATAATTTTTTCGATGAATTTAACTCAGATTCTGTATTAAATAAATTCGTTGAGATTATAAAAAAATAAAAATTAAATAATGAATATTAATCACCCCGAACAATTCATACCAACAGATACTTTAAAAAATCACGTTTTGTACACTAGAGTTGAATTCATCAATTCTCCCTATTATATGAGTGTTTTAAAATTTCTTTTTGAAAAAAAAATAGAAAGTATGGTTGATCTAGGAGGTTGTACTGGAGAAACTACTTTAATTTACAAAGAGGGAATTCCTACACTCAAAAAATGCTTGATACTAGAACCAATATTAGAAAATTTCAATTTTATCATTAACAGAGTAGATGAACAACAAGTTACAGTCCTACAAAAGGCTATTTACTACGGTAGTTCCTATTTAGAGATTGGATTGGAAGGACGAGGTGTTGGGAGTTGGAGTCATGACTTCAATAAAAATGTTACAAAATGTGAGACTATCACTTTAGAAGAAATAGAATCAAATATGTTAGAAATCGATTTTATCAAAGTCGATATCGAAGGATTGGAGACTAATCTTATTGAGAATTCAAAAGCTCTTCAAAATATCAAATACTTAGAAATAGAATTTCATAGAGATTTAATTATGTCAACTAAGTGGTCTCTATATGTAGAAAAATGGTTACCAAATCATAAATTATTATATGGTGGATCTGATGGTAAGAATCAAGATGGAAGTGGATTCTTTGTAAGAAAAGATATAGTATAATCAGAATTGAGTGATCATCTGGTGAATAAAATTACACTAACAAAAGTTTTCTTATACATATAATTATTATTAATTTACAGTTTTAATGATAATGGTGATCAGTATTTATCAATTTTCGATTATGAGTCTAGAATAAAAAAATAAAATAGAAACATATTCACATCAAGAATATAATAAGTATAAATTTTAAGCAAAAAACTTTATATTTTAAAGAAATGTAAATCAAATTGAATTAATTGATGTAGATATAATAAAAAATTATAAATATTTAACAAAATGAATATAAAAAGAGTAGTTATCTGGAAACATTTATTTAAATTAAATAATAGTGGAACACATTCATTCATACATCAAGCTTATTATAAAGCTTTTAAGTATTTGGGATTCGAGACTTATTGGATTGACAATATAGAACAGTTAGATATTGATGATTTAGAAGGAACTTTATTTTTCGTGGAAGGTAAATCTGATGAAATACAATTAAGAGATGATTGTTATTACATATTACACCATGTTGACAATAAAGAATTTGTAAATAAAGGATGTAAGTTTATAAATTTATGTAATTTTTTATCAAGTCCTCTATCAAATAAAGAGAGTTATAATTATCCATTGGATAATAGCCAACAACATGGTAAAAAACCACTATACCCAGTTGACAAGGTAAAGGATTATGTCTATTATGATATTCCAAATAAAGCAATTTACCAACCGTGGGCAACTGATTTACTACCACAAGAATTTGCAGAAGATCCTATTGAATTTAATAATGAAATTAATGAATTAAATTTTGTAGGCAGCATTTGGAGTGAAAATATAAATCAAACATTACCAATGATTCAATCTTTGAAAGATAATAATATTAAACTTAATATTTACGGTTGGTTACAATTTAACGAAATAGGAAATTTATCAAATGTACAACACAAGGTTGGTTGTGGAACAACAGAAAATGATGCTAGAAAATTAGTAGAATCATCGCTATTTTATCCAGATATTAGAGGAGAACATCATATAAACCTTGGTTATATACCTTGTAGACTATTTAAAAATATAAGCTATGGTTGTATTCCCATTACAAATTCAAAATTCGCATATGAATTTTTTGATAAGAACATACTATACTCTCCGGACTCAAAATACTTTTTAAGTATATCAAAAAACTATTTATCTAACAGAAATTTGGAAAATGATAGAAGAATAATGAAAATTGTAAAAGAAAATCACACCTACTTAAATAGAGTTAATGATATATTAGATTTTATAAAAATACTTTATAATTAAATGATAATATCGAAAATACAAGGAGGAATTGGTAATCAAATGTTTCAATATGCTTATGGTAAACATTTATCACATAAGTATAATACTGATCTTAGATTGGATATAAGATTCTATGATTATCAAGGAACACCAAGAAGAAAATTTATTTTAAATAAAATCTCTAAAACGATTGTGAATACTAATATGAATTTTTCTCTAAGTGGTAAAATTTATCAAATTATTGACGACTTCAATTACAAAGAACTACCACATATATTAACGGATAATTATTATTTAGATGGATATTGGCAAAGTGAAAAATATTTTAAAGAGTCCGAATCTCTAATTAGAGAAGAATTTACGCCAAATGCAGAAACAATTAGTAAGTTATTGAAAACACCATTTATTGATTCAAATACAACTTCTATACATGTTAGAAGAACTGATTATGTAACATCAAATGGTTATCATCCAGTTCAGCCAATTGAATACTATAAAAATGCAGTTGATATAATCGGTGAATATGATTATATTTTTATTTTTTCAGATGATATAGAATGGTGTAAAATGAATTTAAGTTTTAAAAATATGATATTTGTAGAAGGGTTTACTGATGTAGAGGATTTATGGCTAATGTCGCTCTGTAAAAATAATATAATCTCCAATTCAACATTTAGCTGGTGGGCCGCTTATTTAAACAGAAATAAAAATAAAAAAGTAATTGCTCCGAATCTTTGGTTCGGGACTCAAACTAACCTGTCTACAATCGATATAATACCAACAGATTGGATAAAAATATAAAAAGATATGAAAGAAATAAAAATAGATTTTTCAGATTTCTGGGGTGGGTATGATCCTCATAATAATTTCTGGACACTTGTTTTACAAAAATTAAATATACCATATACTGTAGTATCGGACAACTCGGACATTCTTTTTTGTTCTTGTTTTGGTATAAATTGGACAAGAAAAAGTTCTAAAAAGAAAATTTTTTGGACTGGAGAAAATTGGTACAGAATGGATAGTCTGTTGCCACATCTTAATAATCAATCTATAATTAACACTTTTGATTTAGTATATAGTTTTGATTATAATACTTATAATAACCACTTTAGACTACCACTTTATTTAATTGATTGTATAGAAAAAGATATTCAAGATTTTAATTTAATTATTAGAAGAAAATCAAAAGAATTACTTCAATCGGAGTTTAAAAATAGAGGCTTCTGTACGTTTGTTCAGGGTAATGGAAATTGCCAATATCGAAATAATTATTTTATTACTCTAAACAACTATATAGAAAAAATTGATTCTTACGGTAGTCTTTTTAACAATACTGGGAAAATATTAAATAGAGAAGAAAAAATAAAAATTTCAAAAGATTATAAATTTCAAATTTCTTTTGAAAACTCAGAATATGATGGATATGTTAGTGAAAAAATAATAGACGCTTTTGTTTCGGACATTATCCCAATTTATTGGGGAGGTTCTAAAATATCTAGAGAATTTAACGATAAAAGTTTTATTGATGTTAATCAATTAGGAATGGATGACTCAATATCCTTGATCTCAAATCTTAACAATGATTTTGAACTATATTGGCAATATTATAATCAATTAGTAATTTCAAAAAATCAAAAAAGCTTATCAGAAAGAATTAATGAATTTTATAATAATTTTCAGTCTTTCATAATGAACAACATCTAAAAAGAAGAAAAGATTATTAATCTGTTTTTGACGAAAATAAAATATGAAAACTGCAATAATTACTGGATCATCTGGACTAATCGGATCACAATCTGTCAATTTTCTACACGAAAAAGGTTTCAAAATAATTGGCATAGATAACAACTTGAGAGAGTACTTCTTTGGTAAAGATGCATCAACCTTGAAGTCAAGAGAATCACTAGAAAATCTTAAAAATTATAAACATTATAATATTGACATAAGAAATTATGAGTCTCTGTGTCAAATATTCGAAAAATACTCGTCAGATATTGAAATTATCATACACACTGCCGCTCAACCCTCACACGATTGGGCTGCTAAAGAGCCAATAACAGACTTCACTGTAAACGCTTTAGGAACTATGAATTTATTAGAACTGACTAGGATTTATTGTCATAAAGCTACCTTTATCTTCACATCGACTAATAAGGTTTATGGCGATAGACCAAATTTATCTCCTTATTTAAAAGAATTACCAACAAGATGGGACTGTGTTGATGAACTAGGAAATCTAACGTCGATTGATGAAAAAATGTCAATAGATGATACTAAACATTCTGTTTTTGGTGCATCAAAAGTAGCAGCTGACATTATGTGTCAAGAATATGGAAGATATTTTGATATGAACGTTGGTATTTTTAGAGGAGGCTGTCTCACAGGACCTAACCATGCGGGAGCTGAACTTCACGGATTTCTATCATATTTGGTGAAATGTATAGTTCACAATAAACCTTATACTATATTTGGTTATGGTGGCAAACAGGTTAGAGACAATATACACTCTTGGGATCTAGTAAATATGTTTTGGCACTTCCATCAAAATCCCAAAAAAGGCGTTGTTTACAACGCAGGTGGTGGAAGAGAAAACTCAACTTCAATTTTAGAGGCAATTGATTCTATCAATAGAATAGTTGGAAAAAATTGGGCTGATTTTACTATATCTGAAAAAAATAGAATAGGTGATCATATTTGGTATATTTCAAATTTATCAAAATTC